>JAEEGL016023199.1_pt1 | contig 31883 bp, 23 predicted proteins | sample 9134231 | NCBI WGS metagenome assembly JAEEGL01 (sample SAMN16246548, study PRJNA631951) | gut metagenome | biome: gut microbiome; feature: rumen; material: fiber-attached | host: Bos | place: Iran: Karaj | collected 2018-10 | reverse complement strand
GCCAGAGCCGGCGGACATTCATCGAAGGCCATGGCTATGGTCGAGCCGAGATTGGACTGGATCTGAATGCTCTCTTCGGGTCCCATGAATATCTTACGGCCGTCCACATGGGAATTGAACGTTACGCCCTCTTCCTTGATCTTACGCAGGGAAGCCAGCGAGAATACCTGAAAACCGCCCGAATCCGTGAGGATCGGTCTGTCCCAGTTCATAAAGTGCTGTAATCCTCCAAGCTGCTTAATGATCTCATCTCCCGGTCTTACATGCAAATGATATGTATTACACAGTTCAACCTGACATCCGATATTCTCAAGATCCTCTGTAGATACCGCACCCTTTATGGCTGCAGCCGTACCGACATTCATAAAAACGGGGGTCTCTATGACCCCGTGTACCGTCTCAAATCTTCCTCTTTTTGCTCTTCCTTCAGTCTTAATCAGAGTATACTTCGCCAAATCTGTCTCCTTATATTCGATATATCACGACGGGATCGATCAAAGACCGTCAATGAACTCCTCCAATGTCAGTCCGTTCTCATAAATGACTGTCGCAGCCTCAACACCCACATATCTGAAGTGCCACGGCTCATATATGATCCCGGTGATATCTTCCTTGCCCTTGGGATATCTTAATATAAATCCGTACTTATAGCTGTTATCTCTAAGCCACCTGCCGGCATCCGTATCTTCAAACCCTTCGTTGAGCATACTGTAAGTATCCGAAGTGATATCCAGCGATATTCCGATCTGATGCTCACTGGCACCCGGAACCGTAACTACTGCCGATGATTCCTTATAGGCCTCTATATAAGAGTATCCGCTGTTGATATAGTTCTTCATCTTCCTGTCAAAGAGATATTCCTGTCTCGAGATATCTCTGTATGGAGATCTTACTTCCAGGTTGATCCCGTCATCCGCCGCCGCCTTGAACATCTGGGCCAGGGGCTCGATTATGCGCTCATCGCATTTCATGTTGCCCTTGATCGTACCAAGGGTAAATGTATAATCCGCAGGAACCGGATGCTGCTTGTTGATGAGCAGAAGGTTCCAAGCACTCTTATCGAATTCATAACCTTCATATCCCTCTTCATCGGCCTCTGTATCCTGCTCGATCTGGGCCTCTTCATCCAGATGCTCCATAAGATCATCAAGAGAAGCGACATCATCCTCGTCAGTCACCTCAGTGAGGAGATACTCTTCCTGAGGGAGTTCATCCTCTATGACTAACATCCCGTCATCAGTCATCTGAGGCGCGGATGCATCATTATTCTCCTTAACGGAATTGGCATATGCAGCTGAAACAGGAGCAAAACTCGAAGTGGAAATGAACATGAAACAGATGAGGATCACGGATACGAGCATAAACACGGGGCGCTTCGTATACTTCCAGATCTTACGGTTGATGATGATAAAAGCCAGCCAGAAGGTTGCAAGAACCAGACCCGTATTGCCTTTGGCAGCGAGTTTTTTGATCTTACCTATTGACTTGATATTCAGCTTATCAACCATTAACGCTCTTATCTCCCCGTCCGTCTGCCCGAAGGCCTCGGATCATCCAAGCTTATGGAATATTATGCAGTTGGGCTTGTCAACCTTGATCTCCTTCTGGTTCATGACGATCAGTCCCTTCTCCGTATCAACCGAGAAGAATGTCATGGTATTGGATTCGTGATTAAGGCTCACCAGATGTCTGTTATCAGGGAAAAGTGCGGCATCCTTGGGATAATCACCGCTTATCGGGAGACAGAACAGCTTATTCAGCATACCTGTCTCTTCATCTATCCTGTACATTATGACACTGTTGTCACCTGCATTAGAGCTCACTATATACTTAAAATCATCGGAGATATTAAGTGCACTGGCTGCGGAATTGGAAGCATGATAATCATTCAGTGTGCTGATATTCTGTATCTTCTCAAACTCCGGTGCACCACCCTTATCTGTATATCGGTAAACATCTATATAATTCTTAAGCTCATGGACCACATACATATAGGTTCCGTCCTTGGAGAACTTGATATGTCTGGGTGCACTCTCCTGCTCACTGTGTACGATATCGGCCAGCTTGAGCTTGCCGGTTGTATGGTCGAGAGCATAAACATCGATATAATCCATACCCAGGTCAGCTGCGCAGAGATACTTGTTGTCTCTTGTCATCTTGACGCAGTTGACATGAGGCCTGAAGTTACGCTCTGCAATATTACCCCAGCCCTTATGGAAGATCTCATCACATATGCCGCCGAAGCTGCCGTCCTCGTTAAGGCTTAAGACAGTGATCTTACCGTCATGATAGCCGGCAACGAAGAGGAATCTGTCCTCATAGTCAGTAGACAGGTAACATCCTCTCATACCGTTGATCGTAGAACTCCCTCCGGCTGTAAGCGTGCCGTCAGCTTCTATCCTGTAGCACTCAACACCGAAATCCGTAATGGAATACAGGAACTTCTTATTGTGTGAGATGGTTATGTACGAAGAATTGGTTATCTTGACCCTGTCCTTCTGTGTCAGCTTACCGTTGTCGATATCCACGTCATATACCGTTATGCCGTGATCATCTCCGTATGTATATGTGGATACATATGCTACATATCTGTCGCCCATGATAATTGCCTTTCTTATGGTACTTTTTGTTCTTAAGATCCCGTACCGGGACCCTGATTCTGCATACTATTCTTATTTTACAATAAATCTGCAATTTTTTGTATCTATTTTATCTATTTTACTATATAATGTGCTAGATATATTAAGAGTTTTAACCTTATTGGCAGGAGGACAGCAAATTGAGCAAAAAGCTTATAGAGCTTAACAACATATCCAAATCCTACGGGAATAATATCGTCCTTGACGAACTCAACCTCTATATCAGGGAGAATGAGTTCCTTACGCTTCTCGGACCGTCCGGCTGCGGCAAGACGACTACTCTGCGGATCATAGGCGGATTTGAGACTCCCGATACGGGCAATCTCCTTTTTGACGGCAATGATATCACCAATCTTCCACCCAACAAGCGTCAGCTCAATACCGTCTTCCAGAAGTATGCGCTCTTTACACATATGAGCGTAGCTGACAATATCGCTTTTGGCCTTAAGATCAAGGGTAAGACGGACAAGTATATACGCGACAAGATAGAATACGCTCTGAGGCTTGTTAACCTCGAGGGCTACGGAGACAGGATGCCCGACTGCCTCTCAGGCGGCCAGCAGCAGCGAGTTGCCATAGCCAGAGCCATCGTTAACGAACCCAAGGTCCTTCTCCTTGATGAGCCCCTCGGAGCTCTCGATCTTAAGCTCAGACAGGACATGCAGTATGAGCTTATAAGGCTCAAGGAAGAGCTGGGCATAACCTTCGTATATGTCACTCATGACCAGGAGGAAGCCCTGACCATGTCCGATACCATAGTCGTAATGAACCAGGGTTATATACAGCAGATCGGTTCACCCGAAGATATATACAACGAGCCCGAGAACGCCTTTGTGGCTGACTTTATCGGCGATTCCAACATAATCGACGGTATCATGCTCCAGGATGAGCTCGTAATGTTCCTCGGCACCAAGTTTGCCTGTGTGGACACGGGCTTCGGGACCAATACACCCGTCGATGTAGTCATCCGTCCGGAGGATGTCATACTCACTCCTCCCGAGCGCGGTAATATCAACGGTGTTGTTACGCACCTGATATTCAAGGGCGTTCACTATGAGATGGAAGTTCAGGCAGGCGGCTTCGAATGGCTCGTTCATTCTACGACCATGTTCCCGGTCGGTGCCGAAGTAGGGCTTGAAGTCGATCCTTTCAACATACAGATCATGAACAAGCCCGCAAGTGAGGATGAGGAGGCCGTTTCCCTTGAAGAATAAGTTACGCGCCAGAATACTTGCCGGCCCTTATCTCTTCTGGGCAGTGGCATTCATAATAATCCCTTTAGCCATGATCTTCACATACGGTCTTACCGCAAGGGACGGCGGTTATACACTCGCCAATATCGCATCCATAGCCACACCTGAGCATTCCAAGGCTCTGTGGCTTTCTGTCAGGCTCTCAATCGTAGCAACGGTGATCTGTCTCCTACTCGGCTACCCGCTTGCATACATCCTGGCTCATATGAAGAGCAGCAAGGGAATGATAATATTCATCTTTATCCTTCCCATGTGGATGAACTTCCTGTTAAGGACGCTTGCGTGGCAGACCCTTCTTGAAAAAACCGGTGTGATCAACATGATCCTGTCGGCCATAGGTCTTCCCACCATCGCGGTGATCAATACATCCAAGGCGATCGTTCTCGGCATGGTATATAACTTCCTGCCCTTTATGGTCCTGCCCCTGTATAATTCACTGACCAAGATAGATGAGAACGTTATAAATGCAGCTCACGATCTCGGAGCCAATGCATTCCAGACCTTTATAAAGATCATCCTGCCCCTTACCGTACCCGGTATCATATCCGGAATAACCATGGTCTTCGTGCCTGCGCTTACAACCTTCGTTATAAGCAAGCTCTTAGGCGGAAGCAAGATCCTGCTTATCGGTAATGTCATTGAGGAACAGTTCACTCAGGCATCCAACTGGCACTTGGGAAGCGGTCTGTCCATAGTGCTCATGATCTTTATCCTGTTCAACATGCTGCTGTCAGCGTTATTCGATAAGGACGGGGAGGGAAATGTATTATGAAAAACAGGGCATCAAGGCTTACATCAGACATTCTCAAGAAGATATATATAGTATTGATATTCATCTTCCTGTATATTCCCATAATCACCCTTATCGTACTGTCCTTCAATGCAAGTAAGACAAGGGCAAAATGGGGCGGATTCACTCTTAAGTGGTACGGATCGCTATTCACCAACAGGGATATCATGGAGGCTCTGTACACGACTCTTCTGATAGCACTGCTCTCTTCTGCGATCGCTACCGTTATCGGAGTATTGACCTGCTTAGGTCTTAACAGGATGAAGCCTGCATCACGTTCCGTGATACTTGGTGTTACGAATATCCCCATGCTGAACGCAGATATAGTTACGGGTATATCACTCATGCTTTTATTCTTAAGCTTCGGCATACGCTTCGGTTTCGGTACGATACTGCTGTCGCACATAACCTTTAACATACCTTACGTGATACTCAGCGTAATGCCGCGTATCAAGAACCTCAACACGCCCGTATATGAGGCGGCCCTTGATCTCGGTGCATCTCCGATGTATGCATTCTTTAAGGTCGTTCTCCCCGAGCTGGCTCCCGGCATATTAAGCGGCTTCCTGCTTGCATTCACGATGTCATTGGATGATTTCATCATCACACACTTCACAAAGGGGGCGGGAATCGATACCTTATCGACCAAGATATATACGGAGGTCAAGAAAGGAATTAAGCCTGAGATGTATGCTCTGTCAACGATCATTTTCCTCACGGTGCTGATCCTGCTGATACTTGTCAACCGTCCGGAGAAGATCAAGGATGAAGAGCCCAATACATCTACCGTAGTGGTCCCTTAATGTGATAGTTCAGAATATAGAAACGGAGAAGGTCAGAACCTTCTCCGTTTTATTATGCATAACTCTATATTCATTACCGATCAGATCAGTGAGACTTAACCTCTTCCCAAAGGCTGTTATAGAGTGCATCCCCGTCATCACCCAGATAGGTATATGTCTCTAAGCCCGAGTACTTGCTGAGGTCGGGGAACGCCACATCCGAGTTCTTGATATCCTCATCTTCGATGAGCTCCCTTGCTCCGTCATTGGGAGTTGAATATGTGATATATTCAAAGTTCTTGACTGCGATCTCCGGTCTGCACATAAAGTCTATGAACTTCTGCGCATTTTCCTTGTTGTTACAGTTCTTGGGGATAACCCAGCAGTCTATCCAGACATTAGTCCCTTCCTTGGGGATCACATATTCAAGATCAGGATTCTCTCTCTGTGTATAGATGGCTTCACCCGAATAGATAACTCCAAGGGCTGCCTCGTTGCCTATCATCTTATCTCTGACCTGATCCACAACGTAAGCCTGAACGATAGGCTTCTGTGCGATCAGCTGATCCTTGGCCATATTGAGCTCCGACTCATTGAGCGTATTCATCGAACATCCCTGCTTCTTAAGGGCTACCATGAATGCATCTCTCACGGAATCCTGCATCAGGATGTTGTCTGCATACTTCTCATCCCACAGTATGTTCCAGCTGTCCACGGGCTCGTCGACCATGGTCTTATTGTACAGGATACCTACAGTACCCCAGCAGTAAGGAACCGCATATTTATTGCCCGGATCAAACTCCGATGCCTGCTTGTAATACTGATCGCCTATCTGCTCCTTGGCATTGGGCATCTTATCCCATTCAAGCTCTGCAAGCAGGTCATTGTCGATCATCTTCTGGATCATATAATCCGAAGGACAGATGACATCATATACAGTCGCACCGGCCTCAACCTTGGGATACATTATCTCGTTGGTCTCAAACTCATCATATACGACCTTGATACCCGTCTCCTCCTCAAACATCGTGAGGGTATCGGGATCTATATACTCGCCCCAGTTATAGACGATCACGCTCCCGTTATCGGAGCCGGCCGCCCCGCAGCCGCACAGTATCGCACCTGCTGCAACGGCAAGCGCACACATTTTTAACAATCTTCTCATAATCTCCTCCATAGCGATATATTAATGGCTCATAAGAACCACAATGCTTCTCTCTTCTATCTTGATATTCTTGCTCTTCTCCGGCAGATCGTTTCCGGCTCTTGCGGTCTGTGCAGTATCAAACACTACCTTCCACTTCTTATCCGGATGTATCTTGGGCAATGCGAATACATGATCAGACCAGTGCATGTTGATAGCGATGAATATGAACTCGCCCTTTTCATTCTTATCGGCGCCCGGCAGCCATCTTCCGTTCTTGTCTACATCGGCATAATGAGTGGCATAGAGCATCGCAAAATGTCTGGTAAGGTCATCTGTCTCAACCTTCCACGCCTCTTCGCCGTGAAGGGACAGATCGGGATATCCGCAGGCGCAGTAATCAGTCAACGCAAACGGCCTGTCCATATGCAGGATCGGATTGGACGCGCGGAACCTGATGCATTCCCTGTAGAAATCATATATATCCTTATTGCGCTCCAGATCGTTCCAGTTAAGCCAGGTAAGCGGACCGTCGATACAGTAAGGGTTGTTGTTACCCTTCTGGCTGTTGCCGAACTCATCCCCCGACAGGATCATGGGAGTCGACTGTGTCAGCATGTTAAAAGCGATCGCATTACGGATCTGGCGTCTCCTTAACCTTCCCACAGCCTTACGGGTCGTTGAGCCCTCGAAGCCGCAGTTCCATGAAGCATTATAAGGATTACCGTCGGTATTGTTCTCACCGTTTTCCTCATTATGCTTCCTGTCAAAGCTCACAAGGTCCATAAGAGTGAACCCGTTGCTGTTGGTAATATAATGTACTCTTGCAAGCTTATTATCCACAAAACGCATATCCCCAAGGACATTGCGGATCATACCCTCATCGCTCTTAAGGAAGCGGCGGATATTATACATATAGTCGTCATTGCTCATGGCGAGGTTCTTAAACCTCGGAGTCTTGTTCCCGTATATCTCATCGACAGGGAAGCCGTAGTATATGAGCTTGGTTCCCGTGAGCATCGGCTCGCTTCCGAGAAGCGCAAGCGGGATATTCTCGCCCATCAGATGGAATCCGTCCACGTGATATTCATGTACCCAGTACTTCAGGACTTCCTGAATGTATGAAGGATTGATATCCTTCGGGAAATAGAACTGCATGATGAGCTCAATACCGGCCGCATGCAATTCCCTGACCATATTCTTAAAGCTGTCTGTAGGCTTGACGCCGTGCTCCGCATAACTGCTCTTCGGAGCGAAATAATAGCTCTTCTTATATCCCCAGTAGTTAAGCTTGGGCTCGATGGGCTTGTAGGCATCCATCACATCCGCTTCATTGACCTTCACCGGTTCGAGCTCTATAAACTCATATGCCGGCATGATCTCAAGGGCGGTTACCCCAAGTTCCTTAAGATACGGTATCTTCTCAACTACACCGCTGTATGTGCCGGGATGAGATACTCCGGACGATCTGTGTCTAGTAAAGCCTCTTACATGTATGAGATAGAATACCGAATCTCTGTACGATCTCATGATGGGCCTGTCAGACGTATAATCGGTGGCATCACGCTCCATCACGATCCCTGAGCGGAGATCCTCGGGGAGTCTTCCCCACTTCTCATTGCCCACTATGAGCTTACCGCGCGGATCTGCGAACTCGCGGTCGCCTTCATACAGGGTATAGTAATACCTGTCTGTATCTATATTCTTAAGCCTTATGCAGTTGATATTACCCACTCTGCAGCACTTCGCATAAGGGATCTTCCTGCTCTCCCCGCTCTTCTTGTCATAGAGGATCACGCCTGCAGGATCGTCGCTCATGCAGACAACTGATATATTGACTTCTCCGTCTCTGACACAATATGCTCCAAGCGGATATGGATTGCCCGGCATTACTTTGATGTCGTTCATACTCTTCCCTTTGCTCATTAAACAACAGTTAGAGTTATTTTATCACAAAACCGCAGTACATTCTATTGTATTTGCGGATAAATTACAGTAGAATGATTATCGGAGTTTATATCAGTATTTTGTGTATGGAGGAGAAGAAAATGGCTGATCTGCAGACGCCCGAAGAACAGATGAATGTAGAGATCGAATTAGAGGACGGCAGCCTTGTAAACTGTGAGGTAGTCACCATATTGGAGGTTGCAGGCAAGGATTACATCGCACTCTACCCCGTTGACCAGACAGGTGACGAGCAGGAAGTATGGTTCTACGGATACAAGGAGAATCCCAACGATCCCAATGAAGAGCCTGAACTCATATACATCGCAGATGATGATGAGTATGAAGCCGTAGTCGACGCATTCGATGAATTCCTGGATGAATGCGAGTTTGACGAAATGGATGATTAAGTGTTCGTAAGGAAATATCAGAAAAGCGCCGCTTTCAGTATACGAGAGCGGCGCATTTTTATAATATCGGGGCGAACCGTCATTCCTTAATGGTGGAATAACCGAAACCGTTACAGATAGCATCAATGGGAATGCCTGCCTTACACATAGGGCAATCCTCGGGCTTATGGCTGGCATAATCGGGAAGATCGCTGTTGCTGTAGAGAGCTCTGATCTGAGTATCTCCAACCTTTGATGCAACCGAATAAATGGCTGAAATGCCGACAATACTGCCGCCGTAGAATCCTACGGTCCTCATGGCACTTCTTAATGTCTCACCGGTCGTAGCCGTATCGATGAGGATGAGCACCTTCTTGCCCTTGATCATATGGATATTGTTCTCTCTGAACATCATCTGTCCGCTTACATTATACTCAGGGCTTGTGATATACATGGTCTGATGCCTGTTGGCAGAAATGATACCGGCCTTGGTGAGCTTGTTGGCCATATAAGCACCAACCACTTCCATGTTGTTAAGACAGAGTATGGTATCAATGACATCCGATACAAGATACATCTCGGCGAGCTCCTCTCCTGTAGCTCTGGCCTCACGCTGTCTGGACTTCATATCACTTAAGTCCATATAATAATTGACATGGGAATGCGGTGTCACAAAGTGACCGGGTATGTATCTTAATACCACATCCTTGTTCTTGGAATAATCGATCTTCTTATAATTCTGCATATATCTCTCCTTTTCCGCTTAACAGCATTTGTCATACAGATATTTATATTTTACCATATCTTCCTTATCTCTTCCACCAGATTGCGCCCGTATACCTCCGCTCCGATCACGTTGGGATGAAGGTTATCCAAGTAGTATTCCGGCAGATGAGGAACCAGCTTGAATCCGTCGATTATGCTTATATTCTTATACTTCCTGCATATCTCCTTTATCTTCTCACAGTAAGCGATAAGTGTGGGCTCACCGTTCTCCACATCGCCTCTCCACAATGGGGTCACGGTTATTATCGGGATATCGCTGCCGTATATGCTTATGAGCCTCTCATAATACTCTTCGACAGGCTTCATGGTCTCATCACCGAACTGATTGGTGCCAAGAGCCACTATGATCCTCTCGGGATCATAACCTTCCATCTTCATGAGCGAATTCTTATCATAAACATAACCGCCGATCCCCTGATTGATGATGTCATAGTTAAGGAGCCTGTTTGCAACGCTCACATATGTGCATCCGCTTCTTAAAGGACCGAATCCCTGTGTAATGGAATCTCCGAGCCACAGGACCTTGATCCCCTTCTTAACCGGTGTATATGCGGCATTGATCTCAAAGTTCCGTACGAGTGTAGTTGCATCTGCCGGCAGGTAGATCATGACTTTTTTATTCCCTTCGGGCAGCTCATATCTTAAGTGTCCTTCATCAGACATATCCTTAAGATAATCGATCCTGTGGATCAGGCCGTCTATTGCCAGTTCAAACGAATCATCCGAACCGCGCCAGGTTATCCTGTAATCAAAAGAACACTCCGTGGCATCCGTCACAAACTCAATCGTCTTGGATGTAGATGCGATACATCTGTCATACCAGAACTCACTTACATTGAAGAAATAATCTATCTGTGCCTTGCTGTACTGAAAAGCCTGAAGATAACCGTCTTCCGTCTCCTCAAAACTGTATGCTCCGTAATAGATCTCCTTTAAGCTCTCATTGCTGACTTTCACTTTTACGACCTTCCTGTCCTCACTTAATGCCTGTATCAATTTCGTATGTCTGCTTAAGTATCTTGAACTTAAGTACCCTGGTTCCGCCATAGCTGCCCTTGCCCCGGACGGTGACCGTACCCGTTCCGGACGCACTGTTGGATGATGAGCCGACTATCTCATATGCACTCGTAAGATCATTGATCTTCCACTTCGCCTCCGTCTTGGATGCATAGGCATGAATATCAGTTCCGGGCTGCAGTTCTATGGTCGAACCGGTATATGGCATATCCTTTATCACAAATACAAGAGAACTGATATTCTTCTCAACGATCCGATAGCTCCTGGTGATGGAACTGCCTTCATAATAACCCTTGCCGACAACGGTCACATATACCGTGGTGCCCGCCGCGGGAACCTTCTTATCCGCCATACCGGTATATGAGTAGAATATCTTTTTCTCATAATCCTTACCGGATGCAAGAGTCTTGCCGTTGCTGTCCGTCACCTTGACGGAAGACTTCCATCCCGTCCCCCTGCTGACGTACTTCTTGTCAGAGAGCTTAAGCTCAGCCGCTGTCAGGTCACCCTTGCTCACATTAACGTCTATATAATCCGATACATAACCTTTATAGTTACCTTTTCCAACGATCTTATAGGACATCGTACCGGGCTTAAGATTGCTCTTATTCCTTATCGATATGGTATAATCGGTCTTTTCCTTAAGAGGGTTGTCATTTGCATCAGTCACGCTGACAACAGGCTTCACGCCGCCCTTGACATAGGTCATCTCAGTCTTGGGATCAAGCCTGATATCACCGGAATAAGGCGTGATCTTATATGTCTTTACGATCTTGCCGGAATACCTTCCAATGCCCTTATATGTGATCTTCGCCGTACCGACCTTCTTGTTGGACGAATAGGTCGTCTTATAATCCGTACCTTCATACAGACGCTCCCCGTTATAACTTAGGGTTGCCGCCGACTGGAGCATGGCCCCCATGTATTTGATCGATACCGGATCATACTCCTTGCTGTCTGCAAATCCTTCGATATCTGCATCCTTTATGGATCTGTCTGGGTATGTGGTCACCTTTACGGTCTTGGATCCGTAATAGGAATGTGCTTTGCCTTCGGTCGTGGCTTCTATCCTTATGCTTCCCTTTCCGACATTATCCGGAAGAGATGTGATCTCATAATATGATTCCGGAACGACTTCACCGCCGAGCTTAACCGTTACCTTCAGATCATCCGCAGTTAAGCTTCCCCTGTAATAAATCTTCTTAGATGCCGGGTCTGACGGGCCCACGGTCACAGAAGCCTTGGCAAGAGAATGCGAGCGATCAGCTATCCTGAAGCTGATCGTCCTCTCTCCTGTATAGTTACCACATCCAATAACCTTAACGGTATGTTCCTTATCGGTACTCCTGTATTCATCATCCGGATATTCACAGGTGAAATCAGTCTTCTTTACAAGCTTTTTATCCTTAAACCAGAGTTCAGGAACAGGCTTAACATCCTTGCCGGTCTCTGTTCCTACAAGCTGATACTTCTCGATTATCGCTGAATCCGACAGATCAAGGGGCAGGATCGAATACTTATAGGTTTTCTTACCCTGATAGTTACCCTTAAGATTCACCGTAACCTGCGGAGCATTCTTGGAATCCGCGCTTGCCGCCTTTATATTGTTCTTGTATGAAAGAGTATAGTCCTTGCCTTCCGAAAGCATGCGGCTTCCGCAATACACTTTTATCCCGGGCTGGGTAACGGTCGATCCCGTATATGCTTTGTCAGCAACTATACTGTCCGCAGCAACCCATACGCCGCTCATCAGTTCACCGACTATAGGCTTGTCGGCGATCAATCCGCCTTCGCCGCTTACCTTAACCGTACAGGTCGCACTCTTAAGCGTTCCTGACGAAGCAGTTATAACAGTCTCGCCTTCACTGACCGCAAGTATCTCACCATCCGAACTTACTGCAGCCACTTCGGTATCACCCGAACTAAACGTGATAACACCTTCAGTCCCTTCGGGCAATATCCTTGCCGTAAGCTTTATTCTCTCTCCCGCATACAGGGATACCTCGCTCTTATCAAGTGAAACCGCCGATGCGCCGATGCTTCCTCTGACAGTAAACTCCCTTACTATGGGTTCTGCAGCATTGGTGTTGGTACAGGTTATGACTGCTTCACCGCAGCCTGCATATCTGATAACGGCAGAAGATTCTCCCGTGGATGTAACTGTTGCGATGCCTGTATCCGAACTGGTCCACTTAATGGTCTTATCGTAGGCATCTTCCGGCTCCACGATACAGACACAGTTAAGAGTATCTCCTACAGTCGATTCTACGACCTTGCCTGTTATATCACTGTTATCCGCCTGTGATCTGATGGTGAATCCTGTAGTCGGCTTGGCAACGGCCACCTTACATTCAGCCTTAAGGGTTCCTATGCTCGCGGTTATGGTCGCATCACCGCCGCTTAGCGCCCTGGCTACACCGTTTTCAACCGTCACCACTTCGGGATCAGAACTGCACCACTCAACTCCTCTGTCAGCATCACTCGGGATCTTAAATGAAGGGCATACATTGCCGTCATACGTCTTTACCTTCAGCTTTCCGCCCAGTTCATATACGGCCTGACCGCCGTCCTCAATGACTGTAGGCCCTGTTATGCTTAAGGAGCCTATCTTACCCGGAGACACTCTCAGAGTCTGTGTCACAACACCTGTTGTATTATCCTTGGTCTCATCAACAGGACTGTCGGCCTTTCCCGCAAGCTGCATGGCAACTGTGAACCAGCCGTGAGGAGTGCAGTTCATCTGACATCCGGCTATGCCCACATGTGTCACATTCGGATCTATTATGTTCTCATAATGGCCGGTTACGCCATGATTACTGCTGCCCTTGCGCCGAGCCTCATAATCGCTCTTCTCTTCATAGAACTGATTGATACCGAACATTATGCCTTCGGCATTGTGCTTATTGTTCCAGGCAAGATTCTCACTTATATACCAGAACTGTCCGCTGCTGCTGACATATGATGTCGGATCATGACTGCCAAGTGTCAAATGATCCACGGTGATACCCGCTTCCATGGCTCTCTTGCGGGCAGCCGATTCGATCGCTGATGACCACTTGAGCGGGACGTAGGTGTTCACGTACCCGAGATCATATGCCTCTTTTCTTATCTTGTTAAGCTTATCAAGGATGGTCGATGCCGAAACGGTATAGTAGGTTCCCGTGATATCAAGCAGGACATCCGAGCTTGCTCCCAGCAGTTCCGGATCCTCACTCTCAGAATCTCCGCATTCAACCAAAAGAGCCTCTTCGTCAACCATTCCCTCAAAGTCCTCAGGAAATACGATCTCGATTGCATCATCAGACTCCGTCTCATTAACGGATGCATCCGGTCCCTTCAAGGCAGTATCCAACGCATCATCCGAAGCCGCCTCTTCTTCGGGCAGCTCCTCCGATATCATCTCTTCAGTTTCTTCATCTGTTGATCCTTCAGTTGATTCCTGATCATTTTCGATGACAGAAGTATCTTCCTCATAGGATTCACTCTCTGAGGACTCTTCCTCCGTCACTGATGTGCCTTCATAAGACCCGTCATTCTCTTCGGCTTCAGACACTAAGTTCACGGCCTCTTCCGATGCAGGTTCTCCCGCCATCGGTTCTGCCGCATATGCAGATATGCTTATATTACCTGTAAGTAACACGACCGTTAGTACGGTCGCAACTATCCCTCTTATGATTCCCCTGTTATTGTTATACATAATCTTCCCGGCTTTCTGCTTCCCCTTTCCCTTTCCTATACTCGTACGGCAAACCCCATACGCTATATATTGTACTATTTTTCCGTCAATAACACAAGATATTCCGTCAAATTATGTAAATTAAATATGGTCGAATTATGTAAACCATTCACTCCCGCCATACCGACATACATCACGACTCCTCATTTCCGCCTTAGCAGTGGAAGGATAAATCTGCTCGGCAGGCTCTTCTTATCCCTGTCACCTGATACATATGTCATAATCAGCCTCTCCTTAGCTCTGGTCATGGCTACATAGAACATTCGCCTCTCTTCCTCGGTCTGCTCCTGTCCCATACTCCGCTTATGAGGCACACTCCCCTCATTCAGATGCGGCAGGATGACCGTGTCAAACTCAAGCCCCTTCGAGGCATGATAGGTCATCACATGTATCACCCTATCATCACTCATATCCGCCGCTTCGTAATCTGTTCCTGCATCCTCTGCCATCATCTCCTCATACTCCACGGCATATCTGTTAAGCTCATCCACGCTCCTGTAGGCCCTTGCCTTCTCCTGTATCCAGTCCGCAGTCTCCATATATTCATCGAACTCTTCCTTACCGGCTGTCACGTTGTCTCTTATATGATCGTCATACCCCATTCCCTTTCGGATATAATTGATCCGCGAATGCATATCCATCCTGCACATGCTTTCAAGCTCTCCGGCAAATCTGCCAAGCACCTTCGCCATGTACGGCCTGTCGCAATACAGGTCCATAAGCCCCTCTATGCTCACCTCATCGCACAGGATATTCTTCCTGTTGATATATCTGACAGGCTTGTTCATCACGGGAAAAAGATGTTCTGCCGGCAGCATCACCTTCCTTACACGCCCTTTAAGCTCCGGGCGAACACAGCCCTCAACAGTTCTCGCCACATGCTCTGCCAGCGCAAGATAATGATATATATCCTTATATGCCCCGCTCTTATACGGATTATATACTGCCTCCTTCATATCACATTTAAACCCTGCACTTATGATAAGCTCCGCATATCTTGATGCTTCCCGGTTGGTTCTTAAGAAGATGGCCGTGTTTCCCCGTTTGTTCTTAAGTTCATTAAGTATCCGTTCATCCTCGTCCTCTCTGTTCGCAAAGGGCATAAGGCTTACTTCGCCCTTACGAAGTCCGAGTCCTCTTATTTTTTTATCAAACCGGATCTTATTCTCTCCTATAACCTCAGCTGCAGCCATGATGATATCTTCTGCACATCTGTAGTTAACGCTTAACTCTATCTTCACGGCATCCGGATAGATGTCCGTAAATCCGAGCATCAGCTCCGACCTGCTCCCGCGAAAGCCGTATATGCTCTGATCGTCATCTCCGACGACAAAGAGGTTATTAAGAGGCGCAGCAAGCATCCTCACGATGTCATACTGGATATCGTTGATGTCCTGGAACTCATCTATGAGTATGTATCTGTATCTGTCACGATACTCACCAAGGATATCCTTATGCTTCGCAAAAAGATTGCGGACTATGAGGAGCATGTCCTCAAAGTCTATCTTATGAGCTGCGATCTGTGCATCCCTGTATGCCCTGTAAATCCTGAAAAACTGATCGTCCGTCAGGTTCGTATCGGGATCCGCATGCTCTTTTTCATTGGTGTTCTTGTAATAGGCTACGCTCTTAAGAAGACTGTCTATAAGCTCAGTCTCCGCTTTTTCGACAATGCCTGTTGCCTTAAGGGCGTGCGCCATGTGATCACGCTTCTGTCTCAGGGTAAGTATGTCCCCTGTTCCGTAATGATATATTCTGTGTATTATCTGGAAAAAAACTGAATGGAAGGTACCGAATGTTACCGGATAGTAGGTATCTTCGCAAAGATTTAAGAATCGATCCTGCATCTCTGTAGCAGCCTTCTTAGAAAAGGTTATGGTCAGGATCTGCTCCGGAGGGATATCCCTCTCTTCGATAAGGTATTTGATACGGTGTATAAGTACTGTGGTCTTACCGGAACCCGGCCCGACTATCACGAGTGCCGGACCGTTTCCGTGTGTTATCGCTTTGGTCTGTTCAGGGCTGAAGCTGCAATCGCCTATACGCCTGCCGCCCCGCTTAATTTGTCTATGGCCTTCTCTATGCGCTTAAGAGATTCATCCTTACCGAGCAGCTCGAGTATCTCGGTTGCTCCGGCAGGTGTCATCTGCTTGCCGCTCAGGGCCGTTCTGATCGGCCACAATACATAACCGTTCTTGTATCCCTTATCACTTACGTATTCTGACAATCTCGCATAGAGGCTGTCATTATCCCAGGCTGTCTGCTCATTTAATATGGGCAGAACCTCCTTGAGCACACTCAGTGAAGATGCAGTATCCGTCTTCATCTTCTTGTGTGTGTACATCTCCGTATCATATTCCGGAACTTCCTCGAAGAAATCGATGAGGTCCGGGATGTCCGGGAAGATCTCGATACGTGTCTTACACATATCAGCAACTGCACGCTTGTCTATATCACGCTTGATGGCTGCATCGATATAAGGCATCGCCATCTTAAGATATTCATCCTCGTCCATTTTCTTGATGTATTCGCCGTTCATCCACTTAAGCTTGGTATAGTCAAATACCGCCGGCGACTTGCTTATATGCCTGTAATCAAAGGCCTTAACAAGCTCCTCAAGACTGAATATCTCTTCATTACTGTCTGTGGGACTCCAGCCTAAGAGAGCCACAAAGTTGACTACCGTCTCACTTAAGAAACCCTGCTCGATAAGATCCTCATACGATGAATGCCCGCTTCTCTTAGAGAGCTTCTGATGGTTCTCGTCCGTTATGAGCGGACAGTGAACATACACCGGAACATCCCAGCCAAAGGCCTCATAGAGCCTGTTGTACTTGGGTGATGATGAGAGGTATTCATTACCTCTTACCACATGAGTAATGCCCATTAGATGATCATCCACAACATTGGCAAAATTGTATGTGGGATAACCGTCGGACTTGATAAGGATCATATCATCGAGTTCCGCATTATCAACGGATATCTCTCCGTATATCTCATCGACAAATGTAGTCGTTCCGGTATTGGGATTGTTCTGCCTGATGACAAAGGGCTTACCTGCTGCGAGATTGGCTTCAACCTCTTCCTTCGAAAGGCCCAGGCAATGCTTGTCATAGACATTGATCTCCTTATCGCCGACCTTGGTATGAAGGCTCTCAAGACGCTCCTTATCACAGAAGCAGTAGTAAGCCTCTCCCTTGTCAATGAGCTCCTTCGCATACTTCATATATATTCCGGAAGCCTGTCTCTCACTCTGTACATAGGGGCCGACACCCTTATCCTTGTCAGGTCCTTCGTCATGTACAAGACCGGTACCCTCAAGAGTGCGGTATATGATGTCTACCGCGCCTTCCACATATCTCTCCTGATCGGTATCCTCGATCCTCAATATGAAATCTCCGCCCTCATGCTTGGCAATGAGATATGCATACAGAGCCGTACGCAGATTTCCAACATGCATCCTTCCTGTCGGACTGGGTGCAAATCTTGTTCTTATCTTCATCTTTCTCCTCCGTTCATGAGATCCTGCGTCTCATGATCTGCCTGTATTTATTCTTTCTTCGGCAGCCTTTCTCTCGCTGCTTCCTTGAATTCATTGACGCTCTTCTCGGCTTCGGGAATGGCGATATTGGTTCCGGCTCCTGCAACACAGCCTCCGGGACAGGCCATACCCTCGATGAGACAGCCTTTCTTCTTGCCGGCCTTGGCAAGCAGAAGTACCTTCTTACATTCAGCCAGGCTCTCGGCATGCTCTATATTGACCTCCGTATCCGGATAGTACTCTCTGATACAGCTCTCTATAGCGCTTGCAACGCCTCCGGCAACACCGTATCCTCTTCCGGCACTTGTAGCATCATCTATCTCATCAGTGCTCTCCATTGCAGCCGGATCGATCTCCTTGGCATCGAACATTCCCCAGAGTTCCTCAAAGGTTATGACGAAGTCAACATCCGATCTGATCGTACGCCTTGATGCCTCAAGCTTCTTGGATGCACAGGGACCTATGAATACCACCAGTGCATCGGGGTGTTCCTTCTTGATGACTCTGGCCGTTGCTACCATGGGCGTAAGTGCATTGGAGATCTTGTCTATGGTCTCCGGGAAGAACTTCTTGGCCAGGACCGCCCAGCTCGGACAGCATGATGTGAGTGCGAAGGGCTCCTTGCCCGTAGCCACATTCTCGACATAATGCTTTGCCTCATACAGCGCACCTTCATCAGCTCCGATCGCCGTCTCATATACTTCCGAAAAACCAAGAGCCTTAAGTGCTGCCTTAAACTTACCGGGTGTCACATCCTTGCCGAACTGTCCCGCAAATGCAGGTGCAACCTGAGCGATTATCTCTCTGCCCGACTGCATGGCTCTTATAAGCTGCAGGATCTGTGACTTGTCGGCGATCGCTCCGAACGGACAGCTTACCATACACTGACCGCAGGATACACATTTATCGGTGTTGATCACCGCCCTGCCCTTTTCATCCGATTCTATCGCGCCTACTCCGCAGGCAAGTGCACAGGGCCTTGTCTGGTGAGATATGGCATCATAAGGACATACAGCCTTACACTTACCGCATTTTACACAGAGTTCCTCATCTATCACCGACTTGCCGTTTACCATGGTTATGGCTCCCTTGGGACATACCTCCCTGCAGGGATGCGCAACACAGCCCATGCACTTATCGGTCACCTGGTATACATTGACCGGGCATGAATTACATGCCGAAGGGATGACCTGCATAAGCGGCGGCTCATAATACTTCTCGGCGATATTACTCTCTTCGAGGCCCTGAGTCAGGTGACTTGGCTTATTCTCGGGACGCAGCGACAGACCCATCGCAAGACGAAGTCTCTCTCTTACAATGGCACGCTCCCTGTAGATATTCTCCCTGAATTCAGGTTCGTCATAATCGATGATCTGATACGGAAGAGCCTCCATATCATCCTTAAGATTGTCTGAATTGTAAGCAAGAAGTGCCACTTCCTTAAATATCCGGCGGCGCATCCTGCGAACCTGTGTGTCTATACCTCTCATAGTTCCCTCACTATAACACAATCACAAGTCTATATTCAAGTATTTATTCACCCGCAGAGAGTATCCTGATAAGGGTCGGGATACGTGCATACATATCCTCATCATATCGCTCAACAGCACTTAATACGATCACATCCGCATCCCTTATCTCATCTTCCACAAGCTTGATATCTTCTCTCTGTACCATACAGAAGTTATCAAAGTCCTTGGACAGGTACTTGACCATCCATTCCCTGAACGAATCTCCGATGAATACCATGCTCTCATCATTACCGGTCTGTGCCGTACTCTTATATACGGATGAATATCCGAAGATGTAATCCTTCTCGCCATCTTCCGTATCGATCGCAATACCCGGCTTATAATCTATAAGATAATCAGTCGCTCCGTAATAGTTCTCAAGCGGCATCCCGCCCGTGAGAACCAGACCGTAGACTATCATCTCGCTCTCTGTGGCATCGGCCTGACTGATATCCATCGTTTCCATCCCGAGTGCTTCATACAGGGCCATAGTGCCCACATATGCTCCGAACTCATTCCAGTGGGTATCATACCTGTAATATGTATCATAATACATCTTGGCATTCTTAAGCTCTGCCAGCGGATATATTATATTGATGTCTGAGTGTTCCTTCGCATACTCGTAGAACACATCATTCCTTCTCTTCTCGTTCACTATGTCCATTGTCGGCATGTATTCCGAATAGACGATCTCCTTATTGGGAATGATCATATATACGAGTTTCTTACCCTGTTCATCGCACAGAGCCTTAAGTTCTTCCATCTGTGAGATTCTCGAATCCATGAGGGATTCATCCATTATGTTTTCGCCCGTATAGTATGTCAGTGATGCATCTCCCCTGTAGAACATCCAGTCATTTCTGCCCATGACCGTATAGTTGTTCTCGACCCTTAATGGGAAATATGATGTATCGACAAGCTTAGGCTCAAAATCCTTCCATATCTTCTTACCGCAGTTTGTACACTGATATATCTTGCATCCGTAGCTCAGATAAGAACTCTCCCTCTCTGAGACAAGTTCCTCGTTATGTCCTGTTGCAGGAAGGACCTCCTTATATGTATCTCCGCATTCGCTGCATTCATACAGGATATAACCGTCCTCTTCGCATCCGGGCTCCACTCTCTCCTTCTCTACATAATCATGTTCCTCAGCATCGGTATCAGGCAAATCACTGCTGTCCTCTTCCGATCCTTCTGACTGTTCCGTTGACGCTTCTGCGGCGGCGGCGCTGTCTGCTCCGGATGATATGACACTTGTGTCATAACTGTCGGCAACCTCCGGAACTTCAAGGACCGCATCTTCTGCAGAATGATCCTTATACATGAAGTTAATGACCGCAGGCTGGATCCCGGACAGATATGCTTTCTCCATGTTGCTGCTTAGGACCTGACCTCTGGTTATCAGTTCTTCTCTGTAGGGAGCATGATCATTATAGTACTCCTCAAGCAACGATGTGTATTCAGGATCAGTTACATCCTTGGGGAAGGCCGCAAGAGACCTGTTCTCCCTGTTCTCAACGGCAGCATAATAAGAGGCCATGGATTCTTTATCCGTGGTCAGGAGCTTTACTCCCCACAGGAGGCTGGGCAATATCAGTATGCAAGCGAAGACCGCTATTTTGATCACATTGCTTTTCTTCATAGTTTCCTAAGGCTGCCGCCAATTATCATATATGTTCACTAATGAATCATCCGCATTAGAACCTGAAGTAGATGAACGGATTATATGTTCCGCTTATTATGAGGATCACGCTGTATATCAGCAGTGCCATCTGAATGATATAACTGCCCCATGATGCAAGGGCGTTATCCTTAATCCTGCTCTTAAGCGCATTCACGGGCTTATCCAGTATTCCCATGCAGAGTATTGCCGCGATAAGTGCGATGAGTATCCTCATTGAGCAGAAGTTAAGCACGGTATAACTGTATCTTCCGACAGCAAACAGTCTGCTTAAGTATACAAACGCTTCAGTGATCGTGTCTGATCGGAAGAATACCCATGCGACCATTACCATGAGTATCGTATAAAGCCAGTTTATGAACTTAAACCTGTTCTTATCGAGCAGGTCACCTAAGAACGCTCTCTCCATAACGATAAGTATCCCGTGGAACAATCCCCATACAAAGAATGTATAGTTGGCTCCGTGCCATATACCGGTAAGCAGGAATACGATCAGGAGATTGCGGTATATCTTATACCGTTTGTCCGTGCGGCTTCCGCCAAGAGGGATATATACATAATCCCTGAACCATGATGACAGTGATATATGCCATCTGCGCCAGAACTCGCGAATGGACATCGATATATACGGATGGTTAAAGTTCTCCTTGAACTTAAATCCAAGCATGCTGCCCAGTCCTATAGCCATATCGGAATAGCCCGAGAAGTCATAATAGATCTGAAGTGTATAGGCTATCATACCAAACCACGCCACTCCTGCTCCTATGGCATCCGGATTCCTGCCTGCGACCTCCCAGATGGAGTCGGCAGCCTCTGCCATGGCATTGGCGATGATCACCTTCTTGGCAAGACCGAAGCAGAATCTCTTGATCCCGTAGACAAAGGTCTCCGCCGTCTCTCTTCTCGTATCGATCTGATCGGCTATATCGCTGTATATAACGATCGGTCCTGCGATAAGCTGAGGGAACAGCGATACATACAGCGCAAACTTAAGTATGCTCCTCTGAACCGAAGTCTTACCCCTGTACAGATCTATAACATAGGACATCGCCTGGAATATATAGAATGATATGCCGATCGGAAGGACCACTTCCTTAATTCCAAGGCTTCCGTATTCCCTTCCCGCTATGGATTCGATCGTATGGATGATAAGGTTGAAATACTTAAAATATGTCAGCAGCCCTATATTGGCGATGATAGCCAGTATAAGCCCCCTCCGTGCGGACACAGTCCCCGAACGGGAATCAATGTACAGTCCTGCCAGATAATTGATCGATATGACTGAAAGCATAAGGAGAAGATAACTTATCCCGCCCCATGCATAGAATACAAGAGAACATATCAGAAGGAATACATTCTTAACACGGATCCTTATGCGGTCACTGTGAAAAGGAATGATACTGAGTATTCCGTTACCTATGAGAACTATGGGCAGAAAAACCCATATAAAAACCATTGAACTGAATAGCATGCCGCAATCCTCTCTGATATCAGCCGCAACACGTATGCTGCCGGTCTGACTGCAGGTATAAAATGCACTCTCAGACCGAAAATCAGTATAGCACAAGAACGCGGAAGTGACAAACACTACCGCGCTCTCGCCCATTCATATTTTCCTCCCTTATAGGAAACGGATAAGTCAACTCTCATAATCCTCACAATGCAGGATCGGCTTGGCCGGATCCGTGGACTGAAGCGTCTTCTTCACATCGATGACCTTCTGATTGGAGCTGCCCTTCCATAAGAGCTTGGTGTCTCTTAGCTCACACTTATACTCACCGTCCACTACCACGTCCACATACTGCATCAAGGGATAGTGCCATATGTCCTTCCACTCGGAACCCGTGTAGAGCCATATGGTCTTCTGAGGATACTTCTCCTTGATGTCATGCATCAGCGCCCTGACATCCAGTCTGTTGGCTGAATGGAGCGGATCTCCGCCGGAGAAGGTAATACCCGAAATGTAATCCTTATCAAGTTGTTCATATATCTCAGCTCTGGCTGCATCATCGAAGAGCAATCCGCCGTCCGGATCCCAGGTGATGGGATTCTGACATTCCTTGCAGCAATGATCACAACCGGCTACCCACAGCACGACTCTCAAGCCGTCGCCGTTAAGCATGTCATCCTTGGTAATATTGTGGTATCGCATGATTACATGGACTTCCTTTCTGCTATCTCCGCCATCTTGGCATCATTGAGTCTGGTATCGCCGTGGACTCTCGAGTATGACAGATATCCGTTCATACGGTCGATCTTGGTCAGATTTCTCGAACCGCACTTGGGACAAACATCCATCTCAAGCTCCTGATGACCGCAGTCATCACAGTAGGCGAGACTCATGTTGACACCCTCATAGAAGCCCATATCCATGGCTCTTCTTATAAGCGTCTTGATAGCCTCAAGGTTGTAATCTATCGGATACTTCACATATTGTATCTTGCCGCCGTTACAAAGCTCCCAGAAGCGGTATTCCTTGTCCTGCTTCTCTATGGGAGTGATATCCTCCGCCACATGGCAGTGGAAGGAATTGCTCACGTACTCTCTGTCCGAAACGCCTTCTATTATGCCGTACTTCTTGCGGAACTGCTTGACCTGAAGACCGCAAAGATTCTCAGCCGGGGTTCCGTATATGGCATAGAGGTTACCGTCCTCTTCCTTGAACTCATTGATCTTCTTATTGATATGCTCAAGCACCTCAACCGCAAATGCGCCGTCTTCCACAAGAGACTTGCCGTTATAGAGCATCTGGAGCTCATTAAATGCGGTTATTCCAAATGAAGCGGTAGCTGCCTTGAGAAGAGGCTTGATCTTGTCATGCAGCTGGAGGTGGCCGCCCAGGAAACCGCCCTCGCAATATGCCAGCGGGTTGGTCGATGCTCTCATCTCACCCAGATATGCATATGTACGGATATGGAGCTGACGGATGAGGTTCAGATAGTAATCCAGTACCTCATAGAAATCTCTGCTCTCATGTCTGGCCTTGGCAAGTATCATCGGAAGATGAAGACTTACCGCACCTATATTGAATCTGCCGACGAAGATAGGCGTATCATCATCATCTGCAGGATGCATTCCGCCTCTCTCATACCAGGGACTTAAGAATGCACGACATCCCATGGGAGAAATGATCTTGCCGTACTGCTTGTACATGCTCGCAATATATCCCTTACCCGTAAGTGAGAGCCAGTCAGGATACATCGTCTTGGCAGAGCACTCAACTCCTGCCTCGAACACATCCTCAAGCGGACATCCCGGACCGTGAAGATTCTCATCATATAAGAATACGATCTTGGGGAAAAGCACGGGCTTCTTACACTCTGCCTTGCCCTGTCCTCTGCGTCTCACATTGAGCATCGAGATAGTGGCAAGCTTGGCAAATCTTCCGGTACCCGTTCCTGCCGTAACAGTTATGAACGGATAATCGCCACGGCTGCTGGCAACCGTATTGAACTTATACTCCCATCCCTGGAAGCCCTGCTCGAAGTCTCTGACAACATCCGCATAGGCCTCGGCCTCCGCAGTCTCCTTGTCGATACCAAGTCGCTCATACTTGGCGATATACTTGGTGTATGACTTCTCGGCATAGGGCTCTAATATATTGTCAACGCTCGGAACAGTAAATCCGCCGTACTGCTGTGATGCTGCACTTAAGACGATATCACCTATAACATCAAACGCGGTATCCAGCGTCTTGGGCTCGTTATACCAGATGTTACCCATCTCAAATCCGCCGCGGAGAACATGCTCCACATCAAAGAGACAGCAGTTCATCGTATCACGTCTGGCCGACATGTCGTGGATATAGATATATCCGTCACGGCAGGCCTGGATCTCCTCAGTCGTCAGGAAGAACTTCTGGTAAAGCTCCTTATTGAGCTGGTTAAACACAAGAGAACGCTTGGTGGATACGAGTGCCGAATCCGTATTGGCATTCTCCTTGTCACCTATATACATGATGGACTGGCTCTTCTTGTAGACATCATCCAGCATGCTGACGAAATCCTGCTTGTAGTTACGATAATCCCTGTAGGACTTGGCTACAATAGGCTTAACCTGTTCCAGTGCGCTCTCAACGATATTGTGCATGATAGCGATCGGAACCTCATTGGTATCAAGCTCATCGACCTTGTCACAGACGAAGCGGCAGATGTCCTCCTTCTCTTCATCAGAGAACTTGGTAAGTGCTCTGTATGCGCTCTTGCCTACAGCCACAATAACCTTCTGTACGTTAAAGCTCTCTACGCTTCCATCCTTCTTGATGACTACGACCTCTTTATGAGGCTTGAATCTCTCCCCGTAATCTCCGGTCTCTGTCTTGGCTACAGCCTCAGCATATTCCGCCATGAAATACATCCTCCCTGTATTAAATCTCGTATGTTAATACGCAAAAAGAACCACAATATCTTGTGGTTCTTTAAGTATATATTAACTACTTATTGTGTGTCAATGTCAAAATCCGAAGCCTCAGATAAAAAAATAACCAAAAATGCGAGCCCGATTTTGGTTATTTTTAATACAACTTATTTCCTACAAAGTAAAAAACCTGAGCATCCGCCTATTCTGCCTGCTTATCCTTATCCTCTCCGGCAGTCTTGGCCTCTGCCTCAGCCGCAGCATTCTTACGCTTGCGAAGTGCGATCCCTGCAAATACAGCACCCACTATGCAGGCACCGAACACAACATACAGAAGCAGGTATGATACAAATGTATTGAAAAATGCAACAAAATTACCGTTCATATTATTCTCCGTTCACTATTCTGACTGTCACAACAGACAACAACATATTAGCATTCACTTGGATTATCGTCAAGAAGGTCATCTCCGTCCGCCGCCGTAGTTGCAAGCTTGTCGCAGCGCTCATTCTGCGGATGCCCGGCATGTCCCTTGACCCAGGTAAACCTCACCATATGGGGTTCCTTAGCCTCAAGAAGCCTCTTCCACAGGTCAATGTTCTTTACCTCATTCTTCTTGCCCCTGCGCCAGTCTTCCATGATCCACTTCTCGATCCAGTGCTCATTAAATGCCTGAGTAACATACTTTGAATCAGAGATCACTTCCACTCCACACGGTCTGTTAAGCGCCTCCAGTCCAACGATCACTCCCATTAGTTCCATCCTGTTGTTGGTCGTCTTCTTATACCCCGCGCTGTATTCCCTGGTATGGAGAGTTCCCTTACCGTCTATGTATTCGATTATCGTTCCGTATCCGCCCGGACCGTCCGGGTTGCCTCTGGCCGATCCGTCAGTATATATAGTCACATTCATTGCCGCTTCTTATCCTCCGGAAGCCATTTTATCAGCAGTTCTCTTATCTTGTCCGGCTCCACCGGCTTGGACACAAAATCATTCATCCCGGAATCCATGAGCATATTCCTGGCCTCTCCGACCGCATTGGCCGTAAATGCGATTATGGGAACATCCTTATATTCCGGATACTTCTCCCTTATGATCTTAGTAGCTTCGACACCGTCCATGATCGGCATCATATGATCCATGAAGACAAGATCAAACTTCTTCTTTCCGGCTTCCTCAATAGCTTCCGCACCGCTTAATACCGTTACCGGTATGATCCCGTACGGCTCAAGCAGTCCTTTCATAATTATAAGATTGACACTGTTATCATCAACCACCAGGATATCCGCATTCTTTATCACGAGTTCACCGGCAAATGAGATGTCACTGTTATCCGGACCTGCTTTTACCAAATCTCCTTCAGGTACTTCCTGAGGAATGGTGACGGTAAAACAGCTTCCCTTTCCGTATTCGCTCTGTACATTGATCGTACCGTTCATCCGGTCTATAAGCTGCCTGGTTATGGCAAGTCCCAGACCGGTTCCTTCGACTTCTCTGTTGCGTGTACTGATAACTTGAGAGAACGATTCAAATATCCTTTCAAGGTCCTTTTCTTTGATACCTATACCTGTATCGGTCACCTTAATAACGAGCAGCCTTTCACCTTCCGATGACTCTTTCCACTCAGCAGCCAGTTCAACATATCCTTCCTTCGTGAACTTGATAGCATTATTGAAGATATTGATGAGTATCTGTCTGATACGGATACTGTCTCCCCTGAGCACACGCGGAAGAGCCGGATCGATCTTGGACCTTATCTCAATATTCTTTTTACCCAGATTAAGCCTTCCGATATTGAGGACTTCCTCTATGAGAGTCGCAGGCTCATAATCCTCGGGAATGATCTCCACATTACCGGATTCTATCTTGGAGAAATCCAGAATATCATTTATGACGGTAAGGAGCGCATTGCCTGACGACTTGATCTGTAAGGCATACTCTCTCACCTTATCCGGTATATCTTCTCTGAGCATCAGTTCTGACATTCCCACAACCGCGTTCATCGGAGTACGGATCTCATGACTCATATTGGCCAGGAAATCAGACTTCATGTCTGCCGCTCTCTGTATCGCATCTTCATGCTCCTTGACCTCCACTATCATATCGGCGGTATTGGAGGCAAGAGCGCCCAGCTCATCCTTTTCAAAACTATGATCTCTTATGGCATCCACAGTCTCCGGGGCCCTCGTCGATGAGAACGAATCAATCTGTCCCGAAAGGAAATTGATCTTCTTGATATACCTGCGGTTAATAGTAAACAGCAGCAGTGAACTGAAGATAAGGAGCGAACCTCCAAGCCGCAGGCAAAGCATTATGGTGCTTCTTACGACCTGACGCCTGATAAAGTCCACATTGATCTCAGCCGTAACAAGGCCCAATACATTACCGTCGATGACAAGCGGCGTGTAATATGCGTATGTATGGCCCCAGGAATTGTCAAACTCCATGACTTCTTCCTGCTTTTGACCGGTACTCCATGTCTTCCACAGGACAGCATATCTCTCAGGTTCATTGTAGTATGCATCACCCATATACAGATATCCCGGATGATTCTCATCTTCCGTACGTTCACCGTCTATCATATATACAACATTATGTGTTGTTTCATCCGGCAGTAGGAAATAAGTATACGGAAGGTTAAATGATTTCCTTGCCTGTTCGAATGTCAGCAGCCAGTATTCATGCCTGTAAGTATAATACTCAAGCAGAAGTTCTTCAGACATCTCAGATATCTGCACATCCCTTCCGATAACCTTACCCGGGTATTCCCGGGCAAAGGAATCCGTAAACTGCTTTCTGGCCGTATTGTATTCACTGAGATCACAGGGAATCCGCATCTCGTCGTAATGAGTGCGGTAATACTCCGTGTAAGCCGTAAAATCATCACCTTCGGCAAGGATAATCGAAGTAAGATAATCTCCTACATCCATGATAGTCTGCGTACACATATCATTAAATATCCAGGACTGCCTGCGGTATGTGGCTATCGATGCTATTGTCAGCATAGCAACAACAAATATCCCGAACAGGATACCCAACTGATTGACTATCTTTTTTCTTTTTTTACTCTTTTTCTTTTCCTTCATAAAATACCGAACTCCCCTCGGTCTTAATCTTACAGATTATATTCCCCGTTAAGCATATAGCCTTCAGCCATCTTTTCCGCGTCGCCCACAAGTTCCTTATCGTATCCGTTTATCTCAAGAAGTCTTATGGCATTCCTGGTAGTCGCCCTTCCGGGCAGAAGCTTGTATGCGAATGAGATATCATCATTCTCTATAGTCTCTTCAAAATGATAATTATCATACAGATCATCCAGCAGTTCCGTCAGTTCCAGATCATGCGTCGCCGCAAGGACTATACCCTTCACGCCGGACAGCTGCCTCATGATAGCACAGGATGCGCTGATCCTCTCTACGGTGTTCGTCCCGCGCAGCACCTCATCTACGGCCGCCAGTATCGGAAGGCCCTTTGTTTTTCCCGCATCGACTATGCGCTTAAGAGCCCTTATCTCTGTCATATAGTAGCTCTCGCCGGAAAGTATGCTGTCATTAAGCGAAAGTGACGTATATATCCGGAAGACCGGCGCCCTGTAGCTTGCGGCAGGAACGGTACCTATCGACTGGGCGAGAAGCGCAGCCACCGCAATGGTACGCAGCATCGTTGACTTGCCGGATGCATTGGATCCGGTCAGCAGCATACCGCGGCTTAACTTAACGTCGTTGGCAACCGGGTCCTCAAGCAGCGGATGGTAGAGTCCCGAAGCCTCAATCCCGTCACCCGCAAACTCAGGTGTACAATATGTGCCTAAGCATGCACGATAAGAAGCAATTGCTATGGACGTATCTATGAATCCGATAGTGGATAACAGCCTGTCGATATCTTCCCTGTGGCTGTTGATCTCATCACGCATGTTAAAAAACTTGATGATGTCTATATGAGTAAACATCTTGAGGTAATCCATCACAAGTTCCAGCGGATCACCCGATGAGGAGCCGCTCATAACGATCCCGGACATCCTCGTAAAACCGGACATATTTCCTGCAGCTTCCTTAAGGATCTGCTTCTCTCTTAAGACACTGTCGCTGCCCTTATCTATGATAAGCGATGCCCCCTTAAGGAGCCTTAAGACATATGTGAAGCTTACGACATACGGCTCGATCTCGCGTTTCCTGGCGAAATAACTGATACCGCCGTACATAAGTGTGCCTATGAGGGCAGCTATGCATAAGGCTCTTATTGAGCCGGTCGTGATGCAGCATGCTGCAATGGCTATGATATATACGGCTATGAGTATCCAGTCCTTAAATGCCGTCTTGCCCGACAGCACATCCAGATTGTTGATGTAATCGTATATACTGTATTTGCCTGTTCTGCCGACATCATGCAAAAGAACGGACATCGAGAGTCTGTCTTCGGCATTCTCCGAATAATATGACGTCAGTTCCTCAAGCCTCTCTCTGTCGCATATCCCGGGAACGGGGTCTCTGAGGAGATAGTACAGGTACTCATCTCCCGCGGATGAACGGCAATAGTCCATGGATCTGTATATCTCATCCATATTGAGATCATTCCATGTGATATCATCGAGGTAAAAAGACCCGGCTTCTGCTGATCCTTCCTCAGAGGGCTTCCCCCTGTCCTGCGAATGAACCCTGTAATACCCCTGAATGTGGGCATACTCGCCCTCATCATAGGTCCTGTCATTGGGCTTGCCATAGCCTTCCCTGATCTTATTTATCTGATATTCCCTTATCCTCCGGTTATGGACCGTTCCATAGCAGATTATGATAAGAGCAATGACCGCTAAAAGCGCAGCCAGAATAAGTGTCTCCATTAACGAAGTCTCTCCATGATCTCCTCAGATTTACGGTATATCTCATCCACATCCGCATTCATGAACTCTCCGTCATAGTACAGGATCTGGCCGTCGATCATCGTCATCTTGACATTGGTCTTGTCTCCGCTGTAGACGATATTATTGGGAATATTGAGTACAGGCTGCATATTGGGCTTGTGCAGATCGATCATTATCATATCCGCAAGCTTGCCCTCTGCAAGTATGTCTGTGTTGTGCTCAAGAGTCATGGAACCGTTGACGGTGGCCATCTTAAGGACTTCCGTTGCGGGAACCGCTACGGGATCCATCTCACGGATCTTGCCGAGTACCGATGCGAGATACATCTCCCTGAACATATCAAGGGCGTTATTGGAACTGGGTCCGTCAGTACCCAGAGCAACTGTGATACCCTTTTCAAGATACGCCGTTAAGGGAGCGATACCGCTTGCAAGCTTACAGTTGGAAGCGGGGTTGGATACTACCATGACATTTCTGCGATACAGGATATCCATATCCTCTTCATCTACCCATACACCGTGATATATGACTCCGCCGTAATCAAACAGACCGAGTTCATCAAACAGAGCGACCGGTGACTTGCCGTATCTGTCCACACAGTCTCTCACTTCAGTCTCTGTCTCTGACATATGAACATACAGGGGTGCCTTGTACTTGCCAACAAGTGCAGCAACGTTTTCAAGGAGTTCTCTGTCACATGTATATTCAGCATGTATACCCATCTTGAACCCGATAAGCGGATGCTTCTCATTAAGCTCGATGTATCTCTTTTCCAGCACATCAAGTGTGGGGCCGAACTTGTTAAGGCCTGATACGAGCTCACATCTCATTCCCATCTCTATGCAGGCATCTGCTATAGTCTCGGGTGTCAGATACATATCCTCTATGGCAGTGACACCGCTTGTAAGGTATTCAAGTATGGCGAGCTTTGTAAGCCAGTAACAGTCCTCTCCTGTCATCTTGGCCTCACGGGGAAATATCTCATCATTAAGCCAGTCCTGGAGGTTAAGGTCGTCAGCCAGAGAGCGGAATGCAGTCATTCCGGAATGGGTATGGCAGTTCTTAAGTCCGGGCATCAGCACATTGCCTTCACAGTCTATCTCCTTATCAAAGGTAAGACCTCCGGGCACTTCATCAACTGTTCCGACGAAGCTTATCTCATTTCCGTCTGTATGGACCTCGCCCTCAAATATGTCTTCGCCCTCGGCCATGGTAAGTATTTTTGCATTGTAGAATCTTATCTTCACGTTCTTCTCCTTTTTGTGAACTGTTTACGGTTACATCCCCATACATACCGTTTTATCTAGAATCTCTTAACAGACTCCGTAAGCAGCTGCTTAAACTTCGGTGCTGCCTCATTGGCTGCAGCCTGCACTTCATCATGCGTGAGCGGGTTGTCTGTCATGCCTGCCGCCAGATTACATACACATGATATGCCGCATATCTTCATCCCCAT
>JAEEGL013969845.1_pt1 | contig 31884 bp, 27 predicted proteins | sample 9134231 | NCBI WGS metagenome assembly JAEEGL01 (sample SAMN16246548, study PRJNA631951) | gut metagenome | biome: gut microbiome; feature: rumen; material: fiber-attached | host: Bos | place: Iran: Karaj | collected 2018-10 | reverse complement strand
TGAAGAGGGCGAAACCACCTTTGAGGAGGCTTTCGAAAAGACGCTGGTACGCATCCGTAATGGTCAGATACTTACCGGTTCCGTCGTTCAGATCGTCGATGGAGAGGTTTGTGTTAACATTGGATACAAGTCCGACGGCTTCATTCCCCGTGACGAGTTCTCCAACGATCCCGATGTTGACCCTGCAACCGTTGTTTCCGTAGGCGACAAGATCGAGGTTGAGGTTTTGAAGGTCAACGACGGTGAAGGCAACGTCCTGCTCTCCCGCAAGAACGTCGAGAGCAAGAAGGTGTGGGAGCAGTTCTCTGCCGATGCCGAGTCCGAAGGCAAGGTCGTCGAGGCAGTAGGCAAAGAGGTCGTCAAGGGCGGCCTGATCGCCACCATCAACGGCATCAGGGCTTTCATCCCCGCTTCCCATGTTTCCAACAAGTACGTCGAAAAGCTCGATGAGTTCATCGGCAAGCCCCTCAAGGTCAAGATCATTGAGGTAGACAAGCAGCGCAAGCGCGTCGTCGCTTCCCGCAAGGAAGTCCTCATTGCCGAGGCCGAGGAAGCCAAGCGTCAGAAGTGGGCCAGCCTCGAGGTCGGCTCCAAGGTGAAGGGCGTTGTACGCCGTCTCACCGATTTCGGCGCTTTCGTTGACATCGGCGGTATCGACGGTCTCGTTCACGTGACCGACGCCGCATGGGGCCGTGTTAAGGACGTTAACGAGGTCCTTAAGGTCGGTCAGGAGATCGAAGTCCTGATCCTCAACGTCGACACCGAGAAGCAGCGCGTATCCCTCGGTTATAAGCAGCTTCAGCCCAAGCCCTGGACCAAGGCCGCCGAGAAGTATCCCGTCGGTTCCATCGTAGAGGGCAAGGTCGTCCGCATCGTGACCTTCGGCGCATTCGTTGCCCTTGAGCCCACGATCGACGGTCTGATCCACATTTCCCAGGTCGGTCCCCGCCGCGTGACCAAGGTCGAAGACGAGATCAACGTCGGCGATATCGTCCGCTGCAAGGTGCTCGAGGTCAATCCCGAGCAGCGCCGCATCTCCCTCTCCCGCAAGGAAGTCATCCTTGAGGAGAATCCCGAGATCGCAGAGGAGATCGCCAAGGAGCGTGAGGAGCGCAACCGTGAGCGTGCGGAGCGTGCCGAGAGGCGTGCTCAGGAGGAGCAGAACCGTCAGCAGCAGGCTCAGCAGCGCGAGGATCGTCGCCGTGAGCGTGCGGAGCGCAGCGGTGAGCCCAGGCCCGAGAGGCGCCGTCGTGAGGATGCCGATTACGAGCTTCCTCCCGTACAGTCCTCCACCACTTCCCTTGCCAACCTGTTCGGTGTGCTTTCTTCCATCAACACCGAGGAAGAGAATAACTGAGCAAATAAGCTATAAAAATACTGCCCGCCTTCGATCGAAGGCGGGCAGCTTTTATTGTTACGTCAGCCGTTATCGGCGTCGTCGCCCGAGGGGGCGTCTGTTTCTTCGGGGGCATATTTGGCCTTGATGGTGGCGCGGTCAATGTCAATAACATACTTGCCGTTCCATTCCTCGATAAGCCGTTCATATAGCTCTTCCGCGTTGCTTTCAGAAGCGGCGGTGCGCCAGGATTCCCAGATCTCGTCGCCGATCTCGTATTCAACGGGACCCTTCTTGAACTCCTTGTTAACGATGATGTAATGAACGCCGGATTCGGTGCAGACCTTGACGACTTTCTCGCCGTCCTTAAGCTCGAAATAGCTGAGATTGGGCATGGTCACACTGCCTTCGCCCTCCTTGGGAGGCGGGCTCCAAATGCCTTCATGCAGGTTCATGGCGGCGTAGACGAAACCCTCGAAATAGCTGTCGAGCATATCGGGGTGGATGATATAGCCGTTCTCAAGATAGGGCGAACCCTCGTCCATGCCCGGATCCTCGCCGATCTCCTTTTCATATTCCATAAAAGCGTCGAAATCGGCAAGCTCGGGAAGCTTTGCCTCAACGGCGGCTTCGTCATCCTTGCGGCTGTCCGTGAGATATTCGATGTCGTTATCTGACGTGACCTTTGTTTCGAACGCAAGATAGATATGATTCACGGAGAAGCAGTCGTCGACTATGTAAACGGGATAGGCGCCGTTTCCCTCAAAATAGGCGTTCATGGCGTCCACAAAATCAGGAACGGTGTATTCCGCCGCAGCGGCGCTGTTGTCGTCAACGTATTTTCTGACCTCGTCGTCCGAAACCTTTACCTGTTCAATAAGTGTGTTATAGTATTTTTCGGCCTGCTTGTGCAGACGAAGATTGTTCTTTGCCAGCCTGATAAAGGAATCGTAAGTAAGGCCGTCCTCGGCAAGATCGGCTTCAAACTGCTTTCTGCCCTCGGCATCTTTGTCGACTCCTTCTTCCTCGATGCTCTCGGCATAGCTTTTGAGCACCTGCTCAAGATGCTGATCGATCACGGTGTCGACCTCGACTATCTCGTCCTCGGTAAGCTCAACGCCGTTGGCCTCGGCCTCGTTAACAAGGTAAACGAGCGTTGAAAGCTCGTCAAGGACCATGTTGTAATACTCTTCAGTCGACATCATGCCGTACATATAGTACTGCAGATATTGGCTGGAATAGAAAGCCTGACCGTAATCATACATAGTGATCTCGGTATCGCCGCAGCGCATCACAACGGAGGTTCCGTCATATTCGAGGTTTTCGGGCCAGGGAGTGCCCACGGGCACGTCGGTGGGCTCGGGCGTTTCCGTCACCATCGAGATGGGAGGATCGTTGGGGGCGGAGGTCTCTTCGGCAGGGCCCGGCTCATCCTCGGTAAGCTTACATGCGCCGAACATGCTTATTGCCATTATCACCGCCAGCAGGGCGGCTATAACGCGGATACTTTCGGTCTTTATATGCATCGCACAGTTCTCCTTTAACAAAAAAGTCTTTCTCTATTATACCAAAGCTTTTCGTCAATTCAAGCATTTTTCGGGTAAACTTCGGTTCATTCTTGAAAAACACCGGTAAAGGTAGTATAATTATAATGAAATAATATGGTTCGGAGGAAAGAATGGAACCCAGATACGTAGACAATGCAATAATCGAGGAATCCTACCGTGCGATCGATCGCCTGAAGGCGGGTTTGGGAAACGCGCATCCTCTTTATTATATCGAGACCTATGGCTGCCAGATGAACGAGCATGATTCGGAAAAGATCGCGGGCATGTTGGAGAGCATAGGTTACAGGAAGGCCGCCTCAAAAACAGAGGCTGACATAATCATATTCAACACCTGCTGCATAAGGGATCACGCAGAGAAGCGCACTTTCGGCAACGTGGGATTTATCAAGGAATTAAAGGCGCAGAATCCCGCGCTCATCACCGGCGTATGCGGCTGCATGATGCAGCAGCGCGAGGTGGCAAAGCGCTTGTCGCAGAGATTTCCCTTCGTCGATATGATATTCGGCACGAACGAACTGCACGTATTCCCTCAGCTGCTTGAAAAGGTCGTAAACGGCGGCAGGGTGTTCGAGATAAGGGATACGGACGGCGAGATAGCCGAAGGGCTTCCCGTAAAGCGGAACGAGGGCTTCTCGACTTTTGTAAACATAATGTATGGGTGCAACAATTTCTGCTCTTACTGCATAGTGCCTTACGTGCGCGGCAGGGAGCGCTCCAGACGCGCCGAGGACATAGTTGAGGAAGTGAGGAACGTCGTGCGCGAGGGCTTCACCGAGGTAACGCTCCTGGGTCAGAACGTCAATTCATACAACGGCGGCGGCGTAAGGTTTCCCGAGCTTCTCCGCATGGTGAACGAGGTGGAAGGCCTCAAACGCCTGCGCTTTATGACTTCCCATCCAAAGGATCTGTCGCATGAGCTTGTCATGGCCATGGCCGAATGCGATAAGGTCTGCGAGCATATCCATCTTCCCGTGCAGTCGGGCAGCAACAGGATATTGCAGTTAATGAACCGCCGCTATACGAGAGAACATTATCTGGAGCTTGTTCGGGATCTTCGCGAGAACGTAAAGGGCGTTGAGATAACGACTGATATAATTGTCGGTTTCCCGACCGAGACAGAGGAGGATCTTGAGGACACGCTTTCGCTCGTGCGCGAGGTGGGCTATTCGGCGGCATATTCCTTTGCTTATTCCGTAAGGGAGGGCACAAAGGCCGCCGTGATGGACGGGCAGATCCCCGAAGAGGTAAAGAAGGAAAGGCTTAAGAGGCTCAACGAGGTCATTGCGGAATCCGTAATCGGCGCAAATGACAAGTATATGGGGCTTGAGGGCGAGATACTCGTCGAAGGCCGGGATATGCGCGGTGAGCCCATGATGTTCGGCAAGCTGCCCTCACTGAAAATGGTCTACATGAAGGGTGACGAATCCATGATCGGCAATTATTATAAAGTAAGGATCACCGGAACGAGATTCAATTCGCTCGTGGGTGAGATAATCGACTAAGAGCCTTTTGAGGCGGGGAGATATTATGGCTTCATTGACTCCGATGATGCAGCAATACCTTGAACTCAAGGAAAAATACAGCGATTGCCTGCTCTTTTTCAGGCTGGGCGATTTCTATGAGATGTTCTTTGACGACGCTCTTACAGCCTCGCGTGAGCTTGAGATAGTGCTCACCGGGCGTGACTGCGGCATGAAGGAGCGCGCGCCCATGTGCGGGGTTCCGTATCATTCCGTAAACAGCTATATCAATAAACTGATCGACAAGGGCTATAAGGTGGCGATCTGCGAACAGCTCGAGGATCCCGCGCTGGCAAAGGGGCTTGTGGAAAGGGACGTCATCCGAGTGATCACCCCCGGCACGGTGATAGAGGAGCAGATGCTTCCGGACAACGCCAACAGCTACATACTTTCAATATTCGCAACGAACGGCGTTTTCGAGCTGGCATACTGCGACGTTTCCACGGGCGATTTCTTTACCGAGGAGCTGCTCGGCGATCATTACGTGCAGGAGCTGATGGATCAGCTGACCAGGATAGAACCGCGCGAGATAATTGCGAACGATTTCCTTTTCACCAAGGAACAGCTTATAAAATGGATCCGCTCGAAATACTACGTCGAGCAGAAGGAGCCGAAATTCTTTGATATCGAACGCGGTCAGCGAGCGCTTTGCGAGCATTTTTCCGTTGCGACCCTTTCGGGATTCGGCATCAATGACAAGTCCATGCCCGTATCCGCAGCGGGAGCGCTCATACGCTATCTTGAGGACACGCAGAAAAATTCCCTCTCGCATATCTCGTCCATCAAAGTGGTGATCCCGCGCGAATACATGGGCATCGACGCCGCAACAAGGCGAAATCTTGAGCTCACCGCGCCTCTTCGCAGCGACGGGAACAAGCGCTATACGCTGCTTGGCGTGCTTGATAAGACGAAGACCTCAATGGGCGCAAGGCTGCTTCGTTCGTGGATAGATCAGCCCCTGCAGTCCGTCGAGGCGATAGACCGCAGGCTGAACGCTGTGGAAGCCTTAGCCGGCAACACCAGAGCACGCGGCCTTATACGGGAAGCGCTGGACGGCGTCTATGATATCGAAAGGCTTTGTTCGAGGATCGCTTACGGCACTGTTAACGCGAGGGACTGTGACGCGCTGAGAAGGACGCTCAAGCGCATACCCGTTTTGAAGGCCGTCATGGGCGCGCTCGATTCCTGTGATACGATTTCGCAGATAGAACGCTCGATAGACCCTATGGAGGATATCGAGGAGCTTTTGCAGCGGGCGATAGTCGACGAACCGCCGCTTTCCGTAAAGGACGGAGGCGTGATCCGCGAGGGCTACAACGCCGAAGTGGACGAGCTCCGCTCGCTTTCGCACGGGGGCAGGGGCAGTCTTGCGGCGCTTGAGGCAAGCGAGCGCGAGCGCACCGGCATAAAGAATCTGAAGGTCGGCTATAACCGCGTATTCGGATACTATATCGAGGTCACAAACTCATATAAGCAGCTCGTGCCGCTGACCTATCAGCGCAAGCAGACTCTGGCAAACGCCGAGCGCTACGTAACGCCCGAGCTTAAAGAGCTTGAAGAAAAGATAATAGGCGCCGAGGAAAAGAGCGTTGCGCTCGAATACTCGCTCTTCTGCGATATCCGCGAAGTGCTCTTAAAATGTATCGACAGGCTCAAATCCGATTCGGCGCTCATTGCCGAGCTCGATTGCTATTGCTCTCTTGCGCAGGCGGCGTCCGATTACGATTACTGCCGACCCAAAATGACCAAGAGCGGCAGAATAAAGATCGTCGACGGCAGGCATCCCGTTGTCGAGCGAAGCATGAAGGATGAATTCATTTCGAACTCTACCGAGCTTGACGACAAGGAAGAGCGCATAGTGATACTGACTGGCCCCAATATGGCAGGCAAGAGCACTTATATGCGTCAGGTAGCGCTTATCGTGCTGATGGCGCATATGGGCTCGTTCGTTCCGGCAAAGCAGGCGCAGATAAGCCTTACCGACAAGATATTCACCCGCGTGGGCGCGTCCGACAGCCTTTCGACAGGCCAATCGACTTTCATGGTCGAAATGAGCGAGATGGCGAACATACTGAACAACGCAACCAGGCGCAGCCTGCTGATAATCGACGAGATAGGCCGCGGCACATCGACGTTCGACGGGCTGAGCATTGCGTGGGCGGTAGTCGAACATATCTCGGACGTAAAGAAATGCGGCGCCAAGACGCTTTTTGCGACGCATTATCACGAGCTGACCGAGCTTGAGGGCAAGCTTGACGGCGTCAAGAACTATCGAATCACGGTAAAGGAGCACGGCGACAGCATCATATTCCTGCGCCGCATAATGCGCGGAGGAGCGGATAAGAGCTTCGGCATACAGGTGGCAAGGCTTGCGGGGCTCCCTTACAGCCTCATCGAGCGCGCAAAGGAGATACTGCAGCAGCTTGAGGATTCGGATATAAACAACGCCGCCTCGAGGGTCAAAAAGGCCGTACAGCAGCAGGTGAGCCTTTTGGGCTCGACCGACGACAACGATATCCTTGAAGAACTTCGCTCCATCGACATCAATTCCATGACGCCCATGGATGCGCTTTCCAAGCTTTATGAGCTGAGTACGAGGGCAAAGCTATGATTATAAGAAGGATACAGGTGCTCGATCCGCAGCTTGCAAACAAGATCGCCGCGGGCGAGGTGGTCGAAAGGCCCGCTTCGGTGGTCAAGGAGCTGGTCGAAAACTCGCTTGACGCGGGCGCAACCGCAGTCACAGTCGAGATCGACGAGGGCGGCACCGAATACATAAGAGTCACCGACAATGGCTGCGGCATCCCTTCGGAGGACGTAAAAACGGCCTTCCTTCGCCATGCAACCAGCAAGCTTCGTTCCGCCGAAGGGCTTGACGGCATCGAGACCCTAGGCTTTCGAGGCGAGGCTCTGGCTTCCATTGCTGCAGTCGCGCACGTTGTAATGCGCACGCGCACGGAGGAGGAAGAGCACGGCACGCTTATTTCGATCGACGGCGGCGAGGTGAAGGATATTCAGCCCTGCGGATGCCCCGTTGGCACGAATATCGAGATACGCGAGCTTTTCTATAACGTTCCCGCAAGGCTCAAATTCCTGAAATCTCCCAGAGCGGAAGCCGCCGCGGTGGGCGACTACATACTGCGGCTCATACTGTCCAATACAGAGGTTTCGTTTAAATTCATCAACAACGGCAAACCGGTCTATCACAGCGCGGGCGACGGCTCGCTTGAAAACGCGCTCATATGCGTTTACGGCAGCGAGATAGCAGAGCACATAAAGCCCGTAAGCTTTGATGACGGCTATATGCTTATTTCCGGCTTCTGCGGCGATGAGGAGATAGCCAAGGCCAACCGCATTCATCAGAGCGTTTTCGTCAACGGCCGCTACATAAGGTCGCAGCAGATCGCATTCGCCGCGCAGCGGGCTTACACCACAAGGCTAATGGCCGGAAGGTTCCCGTTCCTTGCGCTCAATATTCGTCTTTCCCCGCGCGAGGTGGACGTCAACGTGCATCCCAACAAGCTCACAGTGCGCTTCCGCGATGAGGAGCGTGTTTCCTCCGCAGTTATGCTTGCGGTAAAGGACGCGCTTGAGGGAAACACGTTGTTTGAAAGCAAGCCCGCGGAAGAGCCGAAGACTGCCGAGCACGTAAGAGACGTCTATTCCGTATTTCACAAATCGGATGATAAGCCCGCGCAGATAGATATCACCCCGCTTACAGAGCCCGAAAAGCCCGCACCCGCGGCAGTTGATACGCCCAAGCCCTCTCCCGAAAGGGAACCCGTAATACTGCACGACAGCGCATCGGAGGGTGCGGCGGCCGAGGAAAAGGATTTCAACGGCGTGCTGCATTACAGCTTCGCCCCGAAGAATAAGCCCGAGCCCGAGGCTTACGAGCCCATAGCGTTCGGCGTGGATCCCTACACGGTGACGGGCGTGATATTCGATACTTACATAGTCGTCGAACAGGGCGATCAGGTTTTCTTTATAGATCAGCACGCCGCGCACGAGCGGATACTCTATGAGAGACTTATAAGAAATGAACTGAGATTCGATTCACAGCTGCTGTTCACTTCGGAGATAATAACCCTTTCTCCCACCGAATTCGCCTGCGTTGCGGAGAACGCGGAGCGCTTCCGCGAGCTCGGCTTCGATATCGAAGAATTCGGGCCGCTGTCGGTATCCGTTCACGCGGTCCCCACGGGCGTTAAGAAGGAGTCAGTCGAAAGGCTCGTGCATGATATGACGGATATCCTGCTGCGGCAGGGAAGCGTAACCGAGCTCGATATCGTGCGAGGATCGCTCATACAGGCCTCGTGCAAGCACGCTATAAAGGGCGGCAGAGCGCTGAATCACACGGAGATAGAGGAGATACTTAGCCATTATGCCGATGGCTCGACTCCGCTCACCTGCCCGCATGGGCGGCCCGTGATGCTGCGCCGCACCAAGCGCGATTTCGAAAAGCTGTTCAAACGTATCGTATGATGAGCGGGGAAGAGAAATCAAAAGCCAAGTCCAAGGTGTTCTTCGTTGTGGGCCCCACCGCGTCCGGCAAAACGGACGCGGCTGTTGAGTGCGCTTTGGCATTAAATGGCGAAGTGATCTCGGCCGACGCAATACAGATCTACCGCGGGCTCGACAAGGGCTCGGCAAAGCCCACGCCCGATGAAATGCGCGGGGTGCCGCATCATCTTATCGACACAGTCGACTATACCGACTCAAGCTATAACGTCGCCTGCTTTGCGCGGGACGCGGGGAAGTGCATACGCGATATCATCTCACGCGGCAGGACCCCGATAGTTTGCGGCGGCACGGGGCTGTATGTCAACTCGCTCGTATATCCTCTCGATTTCACAGAGGTCAAGCCCGATAAGGAGCTGCGCGAAAAGCTCCTGTCGGAGGAGGATAAGGCTCCCGGAAACCTGTATAAAAGGCTTTTAACAGTCGATCCGGTATCGGCCGAAAGGCTCCATCCCAACGATATCAAGCGCATCGTGCGCGCACTGGAGGTCTACGAGCTCACGGGACGCAGTCTGACCGATAACGGGGGAGACTTTATGAATTCACGCGGAGCCGATATCCCTTATGAACCGGTCATTGCGGGTCTTGCGATGGATCGGGCACGGCTTTATGACAGGATCGGCCGAAGGGTCGATATGATGATCGCGAACGGGCTTTTTGAAGAAGCCGATGCGCTTTACAAGTCTGTAAGCTTCGATCCGCCGCTTTCACTGCAGGCCATCGGGTATAAGCAGTTTTCGGCGTTTTTCGAGGGCTTATGCACCTTTGACGAAGCGGTGCAGCTTATTAAACGCGATACGAGACGCTTTGCCAAAAGGCAGATATCATGGTTCAAACGGGATGAAAGGATAAGATGGTTCAACGCGGACGATTATCCCGACCGGGCCGCGCTCCATGCGGATATTATTGAGTATTTTAAAGGAGAAATGATAAAATGAGCACGATCAAAAGCATACAGGACAGTTTTTTGAACGCCGTGAGGAAGGGAAACGTGCCCGTTTCGATATACGTCACGAACGGCTATCTTATCAACGACGCGAAGGTGTTGAGCTTTGATAACTATGCAGTGCTCGTTGAATCGGGCGGCAGACAGATGCTTATTTACAAGCACGCGATATCGACCGTTACTCCGCAGAAGGAGATCACAATACTTACAGAGGAAGAATGATATGAGCAATACAGCTTTAAAACTGATAGAGGAAACCGAAAAGGAGCTTGCTCCGGTATTCGCGAGGATGGAGAACGTCGAGCTTATTTGCCAGCGCCGCGTGCTGGAAGCCTTCCGCAGCAACCGGATAGCCGCCAGGCATTTTGCCGGAACGACCGGATACGGATATGACGACGAGGGCCGGGATAAGCTTGACAGGATATTTGCCGAGGTGATGCAGGCAGATAAGGCCGTGGTCGTGCCGCAGCTTTCATCCGGAACGCATACGATTTTCGCGGCGCTTTCGGCGATACTGAGGCCCGGGGACGTGGTGCTTTCCGCCGTCGGCACGCCTTACGATACGCTTCTTGAGGCGATAGGCATAACCGGAAACGCAAAGGGCTCACTCAAGGAATTCGGCATAGAATACCGGCAGATAGAGCTTGACGCAAACGGAGGCGTCGACCTTGACAGCTTAAAGCGCGAGCTTGCCGGAAAGCCGAGGATAGTTTATTTCCAGCGCTCAAGGGGCTATGCTTGGCGCAATTCGCTTCTGCCTTCCGAAATGAAGCCCGCGTTCGATCTGGTCAAGGAGCTGTCGCCCGAAAGCGTGATAATGGTCGATAACTGTTACGGCGAATTCACACAGACCGATGAGCCGACGGCGTTCGGAGCGGACATAATAATGGGCTCGCTCATTAAAAACCCGGGCGGCGGCATAGCGCATACCGGAGGCTATATCGCAGGTCGGGCGGATCTCGTGGAAATGGTCGAAAACCGCATAACAGTTCCCGGCATCGGCAGGGAGGCGGGTTGCTATCCGGCGGGCTATTTGCCTTACTATCAGGGCATATTCCTTGCTCCGCACGTTGTCTGCCAGGCATTGAAGACCGCCGCGCTCTTTGCCGGGGCTTTTGAAAAACTGGGGCTTATGTCGATGCCCGCGAGCGATTCGGAACGCTCGGATATCGTGCAGGCACTCAGGTTCAATAAAAAAGAACAGCTCATAGAGTTTTGCAGGATCATACAATCCGTTTCGCCCGTTGACAGCTTTGTGGTGCCCGAGCCTTGGGCAATGCCGGGCTACACCGACGAGGTGATCATGGCCGCGGGAACCTTTATACAGGGCGCTTCGATAGAGCTTACCGCAGACGCACCCATAAGGGAGCCATACACGGCTTACATACAGGGCGGGCTGACGTATTCTCATGGCAGGATCGCCGCCGAGACGGTGCTGAAAAGCTTAATAAACGAATAAAAAAAGGCGGCTCAGGGTGAATACCACGGCCGCCTTTGATAATCCCGCAATATCAGTATGACCTTATAAGTCCGATGACCTTGCCGACGATCTCGACCTCGGATCTTTTGACTATGATGGGATCCATGGTGGAGTTTTCGGGCTGGAGCCTTATATGGCCGTTCTCGTCATAAAAACGTTTGACCGTTGCGGTATCGCCGTTGATGCGGGCGACAACGATATCGCCATCGCGCACCTCGAACGAGCGGGTGACGATTATCATGTCGCCGGTGTACATGCCGGCTTCGATCATGCTTTCGCCGTCGACCGTAAGCATGAACGTTTCGGAAGGTTCCGCGCTGCGTAAAAGCTCCTTGGGAAGCTCGTAACCATCCTGATAATCGTCAAAAGCAAGTATAGGCTGACCGGCGGCAACGGTGCCTATAAGAGGCACTCTGCACGAGGAGCCCGCGCGGCGATTGCGCTCCTTCTCCTCGGCCGCATGCTTGCGGAAGGCCTTGGAATTGGGCGGGATGGAATCGGTAAGACGCACCGTGCGCTGCAGGTTCTTGTCAAAATCGATATAGCCCTCCTTCTGCAGATTGGTCAGATGCAGGTGGGCCGTGGAGGTGGATTTCAGTTTCAGTGCGGTGCAGATCTCGCGCACCGTCGGTGCGGGCCTGCCGTCCTTGATGCGGTTGTAGATAAAGTCATAGACTGCCGTTCTGGTTTCGCCGTTTTTGCTCATATTCCCCTCCGAAAAATAGATTGAATGAATGCTTTGAATCCCAATCAAAAAGTGGTATAATAACCATAAGAGTTCTTTCGACGGTATTATAACATATGTTCGAAGAATTTGCAAACATTTGTACTTAAAATTTTGGAGTTTTTTATGAAAAACATAAAAGTATGCGTACTTGATGAGAATAAGATGTGCGATGACTGCGGCGAATGCAATCGCTGCGATCTCGATCCGAATAAGATTTGCGACAACTGCTGCAAGTGCATCGCGATCGAAGACGACGGGAACGAATTCCGATCCCGGGTATTAAAGCGCGATGGTTCCGTTGAAGTCGAAGGGGGCATCAAACCGCCAAAGCTTTCCGCCCGCAGAAAGGAAAGCCCAAAGCCAAAGACGCCCAAGGAGGAGTTCGAGACCGTGGATCTTACCGGCGAACCGGAAGAGCTCACGCCGGAGCTTGTTGCATACTGGGAAAAGATACTGATAGAGCACGGCGAAGCGCCTGCTGACGACGGCTTCGGCGAGATCGAGGTCGACACAAGGGTGCCGGTTTACGGCAAAAGACCCGCCTCGACCCGCAGAAAAAGACGTGAATAAAATGAATGGCGGAGCCGTGCAAGGCTCCGCCGCGTTTTTATCTGCCCAGCTCCTTCAACGCTTTTTCGGCAAAGCTGTTGTCGACCAACTCTTTGAGATCCACGCGCGCTTTCAGCTCGCCGTTGAATTCTATTATATCGAGAAGTCTTGAGAACGCGTCGTCAGTCATAACGGGATTATCCATCCACGAATCCGTTTCACGGTAACTTTTGGCAACGGCGCTGAGCGTTGGGATATCGGTATCGGGAAAGAAGGGGAGCATCGCCTCGGCAATATCCGCGTCGCTCGCGTTCTTTACCCAAACCTGAGCCTTGGCAATGGCGTTAATAAAGCTCTGTACCAGCGCGGGATCGTTCTTCAGTATCTTGGGAGAAGTCATAAAAGCCGTATAGGGCACTTCGCCGGATTCCAGCCCTATATTGGCTATGATATGTCCGGAGCCGTTCGATTCGAATTTTGAAGCCGTGGGCTCGAAAAGAGTTACAAAATCGCCTGTGCCGCTTTCAAACGCGCCTCCCATAAGATTGAACTGAATATTGCTTATGACCTCGACGTCCTCGCCCGGAGTGAGACCGTTTTTATTGAGCACGTACATGAGCGTCATATACGGCATACCTCCCGGCCGGCCGCCTATGACCGATTTGCCCTTAAGCATTTCCCATGAGAAGCTTTCGACTGGCTCTCTTCCCAGCAGAAACGAGCCGTCGCGCTTGGTCAGCTGACCTATTATCATGGGATGATCGGTCTTGCCTTCGTTGATGACGTAAACGCCCGTTTCGGGACCCATGAGCGCAAAATCGGCTTCGCCCGCGAGCAGCGCCGTCATGCTGGCGTCGCTGCCGCCGCCGGTCACTATCTCAAGCTCGACGCCCTCCTTTTCAAAGAAACCCCGCGAGACTGCAACGTAGAGCGGAGCATAGAATACCGACCGCGTCACCTCGTTGAGCGTGACCCTGCGAAGACCCGTCTTACTTTCGGAGCATGCCGCAAGAGACGCCGTGATAACGAGCATCAGAAAGCATAAAACAAAAGCAACAATTCTTTTCATTATTACCTCCAAAAAGATTTGCTGCTTTACTTTATTCGGTTCATTTTAAAATGGTTACTGCTTATTATCGGTCTCGTAAGCGTTGCTTTCGCGGTATTTCCTGCCGATGAAGCCGCCCTTATAGGCATAATGGAAGAGGGAATAGATGCTCATTGCGACAGCGGCGATATAGAGCACGGTGAGCACCGTGTCGAATATGCCGAGCGCGGCGGCGGGGATGAGATCGGTAAATGCCAGCTTGACGAGTGAAAGTGTGATGGAGGCGAAGAAAAGGCCTGTGGCGATCTTGCCGGAGAAATCGGCATAGACGGTGACATTCTTCTTTTTGAGCAGGAAAAGCCCTCCGAACACCATCAAAAGCTCCTTGACGGCGAGTATGATCATAAGATAGAGGGGAAAAGCACCGACGGAAACAAGACAAATGAGCGCCGAAAGGAGCATGAATTTGTCGGCGAAGGGATCGACGAGCTTGCCGAAATCGGACACCCAGTTGAATCTGCGCGCAAGGAACCCGTCGAGCACGTCGGTAACGAATGCAAGCACGTAAAGAATGAGACAGATCATGTATTGCTGATGCACGAACATAATTATGAACGCGATAACCATCAGTATTCGTAAGCAGGTGAGAATGTTGGGAATATGCCTCATGTGAACCTCCTGATCAACAAAAGGTATTATAATACAAAACAAAGGAAATTTCCATATTATTTTGATCCTTAAATGAATTTTTTCTCAAAAGCGATGGGTAAAAAATAGGGGGTGACAAATCCCGCCCATTGTGGTATACTGAATATATGAAAAGAAGCTTTGCATTTGTATTATTGATGATCCTCGCCGCGTTCATTTGCACGGCGCCGTTTTTGAGCGCCGAGGCTTCATCGTCGGCGGGCATTTACGATAAGACTTCTACAGGCGCCATGGTAGTGCGTATCCAGAAACGCCTGCGTGAATTGGGCTATCTCAATTTCAAGCCCACCGGTTCGTACAAATCCATGACCGTCAGCGCGGTCAAAGCCTTCCAGACAAGCTACAGGGACAAGGGCTATGGCATGCAGGTTGACGGCAAGATGGGGCCGGAATCGCTCGATCTGCTGTTCAAATATGACGCGATCAGGATATCGCTGAGCGGTATCTCGATCCCGTCCGGCCCCAAGCACGGCGCAAGCAAGCTGCAGGCGACGGGGAGCCTGATCCCGTGGGAAACGGTCAAGACGCGTCTTGTGCCGGGCGAGAGCATAAAGATGATCGACTGTTACACCGGAAAGGAGCTAAGCCTGACCTTCACCGGAGGCGTGAATCATGCCGAGGCAGAGGCTGCCGATAAGGCGGAGCTTGACAGCTTTACGGCCATTTGCGGAAGCGAATACAATTATTTAAAACGCCCCGTTGTGGTGATATTGGGCGAGGAGCAGATCGCCGCTTCGATCCAATGCTGGCCTCACGGGAACGACGTCATACCCGATAACGATATGAACGGGCATGTATGCCTTTTCTTTGACGGGAGCACATCGAACGTCGGCAATCTTCCCGACGTTGAGCATACCGAAAACGTGTATAAGGCCGCGGGACAATGATCACGGTAATATAAAAGGATCGGGCGCGACCCGATCCTTTTTCGTGTTTTTATTTGAATTCCACAACGAATTTATTCACCATCGCGCAGGGCCGGTATTCGGTCTTGGAGTATCTGAGACCGAGGTCGCCCGAATCATCTTCGCGGTTGATGAAGGCCGCTCCCGAGTTTTGCATCTGCTTTGCATACAGCGAAGCAAGCATGGGATATGCTCCCGCATATTCCGACAGAGCCTTTTCGATATGGACGTAGAGCGTATCGCCTGTCAGCTCTCCTGCGGTAAAGCCGACCGTTTTGCCGTCCACCTTGAGAAGACCGCCGGTGAAACCGAAAAGCCCGAAATAATCGAGCACCTCAAGTGTGCGGACGTAATCCTCGTCGGATATGGGGTTATCCTTGCGGAACACGTTCTCGTTGACGGTCAGGAAGGCACGGGCTTCATCCATATTGGCTGACGTAAGGGGAACGTATTCAAACTGCGGGTATTCCCGCATGAAACGGTTGCAGTGATTGCGCTGCGTGGTGAGCTTCTTACCGTGATATCCGAGGAAATTCTCATAAGGATAAAGATAATCCGCCCAATCGCGGTATTCAATGGATTCGTACGGACGTCCGATACCGTCGGTCAATCGTGCGACAGCCTCCTCGGGGATACAACAGAAGCGAAGCGGGATGTTCCTTTCAGCAGCGTCGGCTTTGATCGCTTCAAGCGCGGAGCCCGGATCACCGCTGCCGACCGGAAAGGAATAGCATCTGCCCTTGTCAAAGTATTCGGCGGTGCATATCAGCATACCGTTATAAACGGTGTATTCCTGCTTGAAGAAATTTCGCCAGATATAAAGTCCGCCTATCGTAAAATCGCAGCTCCTGAAGCTTTGCAAATCAAGCAATGGCCGTATTTCGACCATTGCTTGAGGAGTCAGTTGTTTAAAATTGAGCATATGCGGGATCAGGCGTTGTTTTCTTCGGCCTTTTTCTCATCCATGCGCTTGTGGTAATCGTCAACGGCGGCCTTTACGGCTTCCTCGGCGAGCACGGAGCAATGGATCTTTACGGGGGGCAGACCCTCGAGCGCTTCGACGACGGCCTCGTTTGAAAGCTTGAGCGCTTCGTCAACGGATTTGCCCTTGATCATTTCGGTAGCCATGGAGCTTGTTGCGACAGCGGCGCCGCAGCCGAAGGTTTTGAAGCCGACGTCCTCGATGATGCCTTCGTCGTTGACCCTTATGAACATCTGCATGATATCGCCGCACTTTGCGTTGCCGACCATACCCATGCCGTTATAATTCTCGATCTCGCCCATGTTGCGGGGATTCTGAAAATGATCCAATACTTTTTCGGTGTACATTGCTTTTACCTCCTATGGTTATTCATGATACAGGGGCGACATCTTGCGGAGCCTTTCGGCAACCTTGGGAAGCACCTCCAATACGTAATCGACGTCTTCTTCCGTCGTCTCATCGCAGAGCGTCATGCGGACGGAACCGTGCGCGACCTCGTGAGTAAGGCCCATTGCAAGCAGCACGTGGCTGGGATCGAGCGATCCGCTGGTGCAGGCCGAGCCGCTGGAAGCGGCTATACCGTTAAGATCCAGCATCAGAAGGATGGATTCGCCTTCGATGTATTTGATGGAGAAGTTGACGTTGTTGGGAAGACGCTTGGTGGGATGACCGTTGAGCTTTATCTCGGGAATGCGCTTGGGCAGCTCTGTGATGAGCTTATCGCGAAGCGCGCTCATGGAGGCCATCTTTTTATCTAGATCAGTGCAGGCAAGCTCTATCGCCTTGCCCATGCCGACTATGCCGGGGACGTTTTCGGTGCCCGCCCTGCGGTTGCGCTCCTGTGCGCCGCCGTAGATCAGCGGGGGAAGCACGATGCCCTTGCGCAGATACAGCGCGCCAACGCCCTTGGGGCCGTGGAACTTATGCGCCGACATGGAGAGCATGTCGATGTTCATCGCTTTGACGTCGATGGGCAGATGACCTACCGCCTGGACCGCGTCCGTATGGAAGAACACCTTTCTTTCGTGACAGAGGGCGCCGATCTCGGGAATGGGCATGATCGTGCCGACTTCGTTGTTTGCGAACATGACCGTGACGAGCACTGTGTCGTCGCGCATGGCTTCTCTGACCTGATCGACAGTCACCATACCGTATTCATCAACGGGAAGATACGTCACCTCAAAGCCCTGCTTTTCAAGCATCTGGCAGGTGTGCAGCACGGCGTGATGCTCAACGGCGGTGGTGATGATATGCCTGCCCTTTTTGGCATATCGTTCGGCAATGCCGCGGATCGCGGTGTTGTCGGCTTCGGAACCGCCGCTCATGAAAATGATCTCAGAGGGATCGGCGTTGATCGCGTCGGCGACCCGGCGCCTTGCCTTGTCAAGGCCCATTGCGGACTGCTGCCCGAAATAATGGGGGCTCGAGGGATTGCCGTAGACCTCGGTCATGTAGGGGATCATCTCGTTCATGACTTCGGGGATGAGCTTGGTCGTTGCGGCGTTGTCAAGATAAACTCGCTTCATTTATTCATCCTTTCCAGCTGGATCTGATAATCATCAGCCATATCCTTTATCGTAGTGGTATTCAGCACGTCGTCTATCCTGCGCTGAAGCTTGAGCCACAGAGGCCTTGCGGAGCAGGAGCAGGCGTTCTCGCATTTTGAGCCCTCGACATCCACGCAGTCGACTATAGCGGTGGTCTTCTCAAGCGCCCTCAAAACCTCGCCCACCGAGATCTCCTCGGGGGAACGGGAGAGGGTATAGCCGCCGGAAACGCCCCTTGCGGAATCAACAAGCCCGGCTTTTTTGAGCGCGGCGATAAGCTGTTCCAGATAGGCGACGCTGACGCCCTGTTTTTCGGCAAGCTGATTAACGGAGAGACGGCCCTTGCCGTACTCCGAGGCGATGTCGACCATCGCTTTAATGCCGTATCTGCCTTTGGTTGAGAGCATCATTTTTAATCTCCGTGATATCCTACTGATTTACTTGGTGTTTGTATTTTAACACCGGTTTTTAGCATTGTCAACAATTCCGACTAAAATACTCGGATATATTTTTGAGTATAAAAAACCGCCTCTTTCGTCATAAAAGAAGCGGCTTGAGCTTGATGACTTATGCCCTTGGGCTTGCGGGAGCTCTCGTCACGGGAGCGGGCAGGGGGATATCGTTATGCCCGGGCTTGCCCGGCTGAGGCCGGCGGGTGAGCGCGCGGGAGAGCACCTCGTCCGCCGTCCTGACGTAAACGATATTGAGCTTTTTGACGATATCCTCGGGCACGTCTTCGATATCCTTTCGGTTGGAGTCGGGAATGAGCACCTCGATAATGCCCGCACGCACGGCTGCGAGCAGCTTTTCACGAAGACCGCCTATCGCAAGCACGCGGCCGCGTATCGTGATCTCGCCCGTCATGGCGATACCGGCTCTTACGGGGATACCGGTAAGAGCGCTCGTTACGGCGGTGAGCAGCGCGATACCTGCCGAAGGACCGTCCTTGGGTACCGCGCCTTCGGGAACGTGGATATGTATATCCGTGGTCTTCATAAGATCCTTATCGAGCGCAAGCTCGTCCGCATGCGCACGGATATAGGTGATGGCGGCTTTCGCGCTCTCCTGCATCACGTCGCCGAGTTTTCCGGTGAGCTGAAGCTGACCGGAGCCGGGGAGCGAGGCGACTTCGATCTCCATGGTAGTGCCGCCGACGGAAGTCCACGCAAGCCCGTTCACAAGGCCGACCGAAGGCGTTTTCTCTATGCTTTCGTCGGTATACTTGGGAATGCCTAGGTATTCGTGCAGCTTCGAGGCGGAAACGCGTATGCGCTTCTTACCCTCGGCAAATTCGCATGCGGCCTTGCGGCAGATGGAGGCGATGCACCTTTCGAGCGAGCGCACGCCCGCTTCCTTGGTGTATTCGGAAACGATCTTTTCAACTACCTGCTCGGGTATGGTAAGCATCGATTTCTTTATCCCGTGCTTTTCAAGCTGCTTGGGGATCAAGTGCCGTATCGCGATCTGTACCTTTTCGGTTGCGAGATAGCTGGGCACCTCGATGATCTCCATTCGGTCGCGCAGGGGATCGGGGATATCGTAAAGGCTGTTCGCCGTGGTAATGAACATCACCTTGGAAAGGTCGTAGGGCATCTCGAGGAAGTGATCGCGGAACGCGAAATTCTGCGCGCTGTCAAGCACCTCGAGCATAGCCGCGGAGGGATCGCCCTGATAGTCGTTGGAGAGCTTGTCTATCTCATCAAAGAGCAGCACGGGATTTATCGTTCCCGCGGTGCGCATCGCGGCGATTATTCTGCCGGGCATGGCGCCTATATACGTGCGCCTGTGACCGCGTATCTCGGCTTCGTCCTTTATGCCGCCAAGGCTCATGCGAACGAATTTTCTTCCGAGCGCTTCCGCTATGGAGGAGGATATGGAGGTCTTGCCGACGCCGGGAGGGCCTACGAAGCAGATTATCTGCCCGTTCACTTTGCCGGTAAGCTGAGCTACGGCCAAATGCTCGAGCACACGCTCCTTGACCTTTTCCAAGCCGAAATGATCGCGGTCGAGTATCGCTCTTGCGTTCTCGACGTCAAGATTATCCTCGCTCGTTTCGCTGAAGGGCAGATCGAGCACACATTCGATGAAGGTGCGCATGGAGGGCATCTCGTGCGAGCCTGCGGGAAGTGTCGAAAAGCGCTCTATTTCCCGGGAAATACGCTCGCGCACATCGTCGGGGAGCACCTTCTTTTTAAGCCTGTCGCGGAACTCGTCCGCTTCGTTCTGCTCACTTTCGCCCAGCTCCTTGCGAATGGCTTTGATCTGTTCGCGCAGGAAGTACTCCTTCTGGTTCCTTTCAAGCTGTTCGTGCACCTCGCTGTCGATCTTTTGCATGACCTTGGCGAATTCGGCCTCGCGGTTCATTATCTGCAGAAGATGCAGGCATCTTGCGGACTGATCCTCTTTTTCGATAAATTCCTCGCGGTCCTCATAATGCATCATGACCACGTTTGCCACGCTGTAAACGTAGCGGATGTCGTCGGGAATGAGCTCGACCGCGTCGATTATGCTCTTGACGGGAGATTTGCCGTTGCCGAAGGTGAAATCCTTGAACTTGCGGGATATCATCTGACGCAGAGTGAGCGCCTCGCCATAGGGGCCGGGATAGTCGGAAAGCTCGGTATAGACCGCGCTTAAATAAGGATGATCGGTCTCATAGCCTTCGATCTTGACCCTGGTCACGCCGTCGACGAATACACGGCGTTTTCCGTCGGCAAGTTTGAATATCTTGGTTATGCGGCACAAACAGCCGTGATCGTAGATATCAGCCGCGGAGATCTCGTTCAGCTTGGGATCTCGCGTGCAGGCAACGATCAAACGGTTGTCGGATTCCAAAGCGGCGTCCACCGCTGCGGAATTATTGTTGTTGACGATATCAAAGCTCATTATCACATAGGGCATCGCAACGATGCCGCGCAGCGCGACAAGAGGCTTTTTTTCATTGTGTTCTTCGTTCATTTAAGATTGCTCCTGTTGAAACGTTCTTTATTGGGGATTATACAGGATTCGTGTCGATTTGGCAACTGGTATTTATTCGGAAGCCTTTTTCGATGCCGAAAAATGCATATATAACCGAAAAGATTTAAAAAAATACTTCCAATCCACGCTGCCTTGTGTTATAATTTAAAGGTTAAATGGTAATGGGGGAAAGTATTGTATGGCAAACAGCATGACAGGCTTTGGCCGAGCCAACGTCCTGATCGACGGAAGGGAACTCACGGTCGAGCTAAAGAGCGTAAATCACCGCTATCTCGATCTGACGTTCAGGATGCCCAGGCATATCTCCTTTTTAGAGGATGAGATCCGCAGGATACTCACGGCAAGGCTCACAAGGGGCCACGTGGACGTGTTCGTATCCTATCGCAACACGCGTGAAGACGCCCGCACCGCCGTTTTCGACGCCGCGCTTTTGAAGGCTTATCTTGCCGCCGCCGCTGAATGTGCTGACAGCTTCGGTCTGCGAAACGATCTTACCGTCACGAGCGCGCTCAGGCTGCCCGACGTTATGGACGTTGTTGAAGCCGAGGAGGACAGGGACGCTGTGATAGAGCTGCTCAGGGCCGCGATGGACAGTGCTGTGGACGAGCTGATAGGCATGCGCAGGGTGGAAGGCGAAAGGCTGTGCACAGACCTTCTCGCAAGGCTCGAGGTCGTGCTCTCTCTCAGAGCCGATATCGAGAAGCGCGCGCCTCTCGTCGTCGAAGATTACCGGGCAAAGCTCAGGGAACGTATTGCCGCGATACTCGAAAACACCGAGGTGGATCAGAACCGCCTTGCGCAGGAGGTAGCCTTCTTTGCCGACAAAGCCAATATCGACGAGGAGCTTGTAAGGCTTAAAAGCCACGTCTGTGCCGCAAGGGAGCTTTTATCCAATGGAGAAGCCGTGGGCCGTAAGATGGACTTTATCGTGCAGGAAATGAACAGGGAGTTCAACACGATAGGCTCCAAGGCCAACGATAAGGATATCACGGCGCTTGTCATCGAGGGCAAGGCCGAGATAGAGAAGATACGCGAACAAGTCCAGAATCTTGAATAAAGAGGGGTAATCGAATGAGAAGGGGCATTTTATTGATCATCTCGGGACCTTCGGGCGTTGGCAAGGGCACCGTGTCAAAAGCGCTGCTTGAGGGCAGCGGGGGAAACATGGTATTCTCCGTTTCCGCCACCACGCGTGACCCCAGACCGGGCGAAATGCACGGCAGGGAGTATTTCTTCGTTACGAAGGAAGAATTCGACCGCATGATCGACGATGGCGAATTTCTTGAGTATATGCACGTGTTCGGCAGGAATTATTACGGCACACCCAAGAAATACGTCATGGATCAGCTCGAGATGGGGCATGACGTATTGCTCGATATCGACGTCAACGGCGCGATGAAGGTCAAGGAGAACTGCCCGGAGGCGATCGCGCTGATGCTTGCCCCGCCCACCATGAAGGAGCTTCGCCGCAGGCTCGAGACCAGGGGCACCGAGGAACAGCCCGTTATCGAGCGCAGACTTGCCGAGGCCAAATCCGAGCTTTCGCGCATGAAGGAATATGATTTCGTGGTCGTGAACGACGACCTTGACGCCGCGATAGAGCAGTGCAGGAACATCGTCGAATGCTGCAAGCATACGCCCGACTACTGCGTGGATTTCGTGAACACCCTCATCGATGAGGATTTTTAAGAAAAATAATTGCTATCACATATAGGAGGAACACTATTATGATGAATCAACCGCCCGTAAACGAGATCGAGGTTAAGGCAGGCTGCCGCTATATGCTCGTAACTTCCGTAGCCAAGCGCGCCAGGCAGATCATGGTCTCCGGCGAGGATATCGGCAATGATAAGCCCGTTTCGATCGCCGTAGAGGAGCTCAATGCCGATAAGCTTGAGATACACTATCCCGATGAATACAGGAAGACTTCCGAGTATTGATCTGAAACGGCATTAGGGGTGGAGCCTTGTTTGCAAAGCTGATCATAGATATAGCAAACTCCAATGTGGACAGGCTTTTTACCTACCGCATACCGGAGGAACTCGACGTCCGTGCAGGGCATCGGGTTCTTGTGCCTTTTGGGCGGGGAAACAAGCCCGTAGAGGGATTTGTTCTGGAGCTCTGCGAGGAATACGACGCAAGGTTTGAGATAAAGACCATAATCAGGACGATGGAGCCGTATACGGCGCTGCTCCCCGATCAGCTCGAGCTGGCAAAATGGCTTGCCAAAGCCTATCACTGCACGCTGTGCGACGCGCTGAGGCTCATGCTTCCCGCACAGCTCCGAGGCTCCAGAATAAAGGAAAAGACTGTCCGCACGGTCGTCATATCTCAGGAGATCTCATTGGAGGAAGCGCGCGCTTCCATGCTCAAAAAGGACGGTTCGCCGCGCTCGCCAAAGCAGCTTGAGATATTCGACCTGCTTGCAAAAAGCGGCATGCCCATGTCGGTCGAGGACCTGAACGCATACGTGCCTTCGTCAGGGCCGGCTATATCGGCGCTCCTTAAAAAGGGCCTGATAACGGAGCAGGGATTTGTAACGTTCCGCAGTCCCTTCACGAACGAGCTCGAACGCGATTCCTCTCCCGTGCTGACCGACGCGCAGAAAAAAGCCGTCGAGAACATAAATGCGGGAGAGCCGCGAAGCGTATTCCTGCTTCACGGCGTTACGGGAAGCGGAAAGACCGAGGTGTATCTCAACACGATCCAAAGCGTGCTGGATTCCGGCGGCGGAGCGATAGTGCTCGTCCCTGAGATATCGCTCACTCCTCAGACTACGGATCGCTTCCGCAGGCGGTTCGGCGATACCGTGGCCGTGATGCACAGCCATTTATCCGCCGGCGAGCGCTATGACGAGTGGCGCAGGGTGAGGCTGGGCAAAGCAAGGGTCGTCGTCGGCGCGAGATCGGCGGTGTTCGCCCCCGTTGAGGGACTTAAAATAATCATTATCGACGAGGAGCACGAGCCTTCGTACAGATCTGAGATGAGGCCGGAATATTCCGCGGACGAGGTGGCCGTAAGGCGCGCCCGCCTGGTCGGAGGCAAGCTGGTATTGGGCAGCGCAACTCCGCAGATGATATCATACCTTCGCGCCAAGCAGGGCGCGTATAAGCTGATAAAGCTTCCCGAACGCATAAACGGCATTCCCATGCCCGAGGTGGATATAGTCGATCTCAGAACGGAATTCATGTCGGGCAACAACAGCATCTTTTCTCGCGATCTTGCGGAAAAGCTCAAAAAATGCGTTTCGTCGGGCGAGCAGGCGATACTGTTTTTGAACCGCCGCGGCTATTCGTATCACGGCGAGTGCCGCGCCTGCGGATTCGTTTTCAAATGCCCGCACTGCGACGTGGCGATGACCTATCACAAATTCGACAACACGCTCAGGTGCCATTACTGCGGTTATCGCGTCAGCGTGCCGCGCACATGCCCGTCCTGCGGCTCTGTCTATATCAAGTATACCGGCATAGGCACGCAGCAGGTAGAGGAGCAGTTGAAGAAGCTGATACCGGGCGTGCGATGCCTGCGAATGGACACCGATACAACGGGAGGCAAGACCTCGCACAGGGATATACTCGACGCGTTCTCGCAAGGCGAAGCGGACGTGCTGATAGGCACTCAGATGGTCGCAAAGGGGCTCGATATCCCCGGCGTAACGCTTGTCGGCGTGGTGTTTGCCGACGCCTCGCTTTTCCACTCCGATTACAGGAGCGGGGAGAGGACGTTCCAGCTTTTGACGCAGGTCGCAGGACGCGCGGGCAGGGCGGTAAACGGCGATGAACCGAAGCCCGGCCGGGTCGTGATTCAGACCAACGCTCCGAATCACAGGGCGGTAAGGCTTGCCGCCGAACACAATTACGAGAAGTTCTATGAGTTGGAGATACAGGACAGGCTGCGCACACTGTTCCCGCCATTCTCGGTGTTTGCAAGAGCGCTCTTTGAATGCATCGATGAAAAGAAGGCTTTCGAATCCGCAGAAAGATTCGCGGGGGAAGCCGAAGCGGTGATCGGGAAAACGCTTGCCGCGTCATCGCCCGAGGCGCAGAGCGAGCTGCTGTTCGTCTCCTGCGGCGCCGCTCCGATCAGGAAAAGGGAGAATCGCTACCGGTATGCGGTCATAATCAAGCTCGCCCGCACAAAACACACCTCCGACGTTATAAAGGCCCTGTGGGAGCTTTCGGACGGGTTCAATGTCGATGGCTTCCGGGGGCTTGAGCTCAACCCGAACGATCTTTTGTAGCGTCTTCGGCGTGGATCCAATTCAATGCAAGCTTAAGGAACTCATCCTTATAGCTTGCTTTTTTGATTTCATAAGCTGCGATCAGCGGCGCTTCCGCAAGGATGTCTCCCGAGGAGTTCTTTATTATTAGCCTGCCTATCGCCGCGCCTTCATCGATCGGAGCTTCAAGCTCATCGGGCAGTACGGCTTCCTTTACGATGCGCGTATCGTTCACGGGGAGCAGCAGGCATGCGCCGCTTCCGAGAACGGCCTCTGCTTTACGGGGTTCGCCGCCCCGCACGCTGACGGATCCGAAGGAGCGCCCGCTTTCATCCACGCTCACGGCGCGATATGCGGCGAAGCCCGCGTCGAGCATGTCGGATACCAGCCTGAAACGCGATGAGGAATCCGGCAGTCCCGCCGCAAGGGCAAGAAAAGTGGTCGTGCCGCGCCGGGCTATAACGGCGGCGGAATACAGGCTCGCACCCACAGAACCGGTGGCAAGTCCGAAGCAACCGGAATAATGACGCACGAGACGATTGGGATTGGTGAGTTCGGTGGCCTTGGCGTTCTCGTGCGGGAGCGTATCTGTATATACGGAAGAATACCTTAAAAACGCCGGACTTTTTACAAGCTCGGATGATATTATCATAAGCTCTCTTAACGTGAACTCCCGCCCTTCGCACAGACTGTTGTCGGCAGGTGATGCTCCCGATGCGCAAAGCAAGTTATTCACTGCGCCGAGAGCGCCGGACTCATCGTGATACGCGGATAAAAGCAGGGCGTAAATCGCGTCGCCGGCAGTCAGCATTACCGCGGCTTTCAATAGTCCGCCCGCGGCAATGCGCTCGTTAGGCGCTATGAAGGCCGTCGTACCGCGGATACCTGCGGCTTCGGCGGACACGGTAACGACCGTTTCTTCCGCAATGATCCCATCGTCGAATGCTCTGCATACGGCAAGCAGGGCGGGCAGACGTTTAAGCCCCGCGGCGTCAACGGGCGCATCCGCGTTCTTTTCAAACAGCACGGTCCCGGTCTCTGTATTTACGAGCAGCGCGGCGGCGGCGTCGGCCGCGTCGACAGCAGTGAGAGGCTCCGCTTTGACGGAGCCGCACAGCAGCGTAAGCATAACAATAAAGCATGCGATCCTTTTCATGGTTCCCTCCGATATGGCTTTGTAATCTATATTCGCGCGATTGCCCGATTATCTGTATTCGATATGATTTTCGATTATTGCCATGGAGCCTGTTTTGTATTATAATGATAATATGAAAAGTATGTGCGCATGAGCGCCGGAGGTTGATTTGGATATTTCCAAGCTTAACAGCATATTGAAGAAGGTCGAAAAGCCCACCCGCTATACCGGCGGTGAGCTCAACATGCGCGTGAAGCCGCTCGAGACCGAGGACGGCCGCAGGCGCTTCCGCTTTGCGCTCTGCTTCCCGGACGTTTACGAGATAGGCATGAGCCATCTGGGCTCCAGGATAATCTATAACGTGCTCAACGAAAGGGACGACACTTACTGCGAAAGATCCTTCGCACCGTGGTTCGACATGGAACAGGCGCTTCGTGAAAACCGCATTCCCATATACTCGCTTGAGACCAAAACACCGCTTGCGGATTTCGATATAATAGGCTTCTCGCTTCTGTACGAGATGTGCTACACGAATATCCTCACTATGCTCGAGCTTGCCGGCATTCCCAAGAGAAGCCGCGAGAGAGGCGAAAACGATCCGCTTATCATAGCCGGAGGGCCGTGCGTCTGCAATCCCGAGCCGGTGGCCGATATCATGGACGCCTTTGTTTTCGGCGACGGCGAGGAGGTCATGAACGAGCTCATGGACGTTTATGCCGAGTGCCGCAGGAGGGGACTTGACAAACGCGCGACGCTGCTTGAGCTTTCGAGGATCAAGGGGATCTACGTTCCTGCTTTTTATGAACCGTGCTGTGAAAACGGCGTTTTTGCTTCGCTGAAAAAGCTCGAGGAGCAGGCGCCCGACCGTATAGAACGCAGGATCGTTAAGGATCTCGATCATGCCGCGTATACGGGCAAGCTCGTCGTGCCTTATATGAGCATAGTGCATGACAGGGTTGCGCTCGAGGTGTTCCGCGGCTGCACGCGCGGCTGCAGATTCTGTCAGGCGGGTTTCATCTATCGCCCGATCCGCGAAAGAGAGCCCGACACGATCATAAAACAGGCCGATGAATCGCTCGACTGCACGGGATATGACGAGATCTCCGTGTTCTCGCTGTCGAGCGGCGATTATTCGCATATTCACGAGCTCGTTCCGATAATACTCGACAGGTATGAAAAGGACAGGGTATCGGTATCGCTTCCTTCCCTTCGCATAGATTCGTTCCTCAAGGACGATCTCGAAAAGATCCAGAAGGTCCGTAAGACCGGGCTTACTTTCGCGCCTGAGGCGGGCACGCAGCGGCTTCGCGACGTGATAAACAAGGGCGTTTCGGAGGAGGATCTTCTCAGGTCGGTGCATGACGCGTTCGTCGCGGGTTGGCACGGCGTAAAGCTGTATTTCATGATAGGGCTTCCCACCGAGACCGACGATGACGTGCTGGGCATAGCGGAGCTTGCCCGCAAGGTGAGCAGGGAGTTTTATTCGATGCCCAAGGAGCTGCGCGGCAAGGGCTTGAGATGCACCGTTTCGGCGTCGACGTTCGTTCCCAAGCCGTTCACTCCGTTCCAGTGGGAGCCTCAGATAGAGGTTTCTGAGGTGCTGAGGCGTCAGGCGCTCTTAAGGAACGCGCTGAAGGGCATACGGGGCGTTGAGTTTTCGTGCCATTTCTCCGAAACGAGCCGCCTGGAGGCCGCGTTTGCAAGGGGCGACAGGCGTTTGGGTGAGGTGCTGATCTCGGCTTACGAGCATGGCGCAAGGCTCGATTCATGGGACGAGCATTTCAATAAAGAGGCATGGGAGCTTGCTTTCTCCGAAAACGGTCTTACCTGCGAGCAATTCGCAAACAGGAGGATAGGGGAGGACGAGCCGCTTCCCTGGGCGCATATGGACGCCGTCGTCGAGCAGAGGTATTTACTCAACGAATATAAAAAGGCTTACAATGCCGAGACCACCCGCGACTGCCGCAAGGGGTGCAACGGGTGCTTCGGTGCAAGATGCCGCGAATTCTGCGGCAGGACGGAGGCTTTATGAGGCTGGCTGTGGTTTTCACAAAGGAAGCGCCGGTAAGGTTCGTTTCGCATCTCGACGTGCAGAGATTGTTTCAGCGCGCTTTCAGACGCGCCAAGCTTCCTCTGGCATATTCGCAGGGCTTCAATCCGCATCCGCTCGTGGCGTTCGCCACGGCGCTTTCGGTGGGCTTCACAAGCTGCGGAGAGTATCTTGACGTAACGCTTACCGAGGATATGGCGCCCGAGGAATTCATTGAAAGGGTCGGCCCGGAGCTTCCCGAAGGAGTGCGCATAGTCGAGGCTTTTGATATAAGCTATTCCCGAAAGAGTCTGACATCCGCGATGAGGAGCGCCAAATATTCCGCACGAGCGGAATTCGATAAAGCTCCCGGCGAAGACGCGATCAGGAATGCCGTAAGCGAGCTGCTTTCTTCGGAAATAGTCGTGATGAAGCGCACGAAGGGCGGTATAAAGCCTGTCGATATAAGACCCATGCTGATCTCGTTTGAATTGGTAAAAGCGGAAGCCGATACAGCCGTGTTCGCGATCTGCGGGGTGCTGTCTGCGGAAGGCGGTCTGAATCCGGATACGCTTTTGAACGTGCTTTTTGAAAAGCTTGGAGTTACGGGAACGACCGACGTATCAAGGCTCGAGACGGTTCTCGATCGCGAAGCGCTTGCGTGATAACGGGTTTAATGATGAACGAATTGCCGGAAAAATCCATATTGGTCGACGTGAACCCCTACAGGACGCGTGCGGTGCTGCTCGAAAACGGGCAGCCGGTCGAGCTGTACCTTGAGCGGCGCGACAAGCGAAGGATCGTTGGCAATATCTATAAAGGGCGCGTGCAGAACGTGCTTCCGGGCATGTTTGCGTCCTTCATAAACATCAACGAGGAAAAGAACGCATTCCTGTATGCGGGCGATATAAAGCCCGACGCCGAAATGCTCGGCGGAGAACAGTTCGAAGGCAAGCTGACCCCGTCGATGATATGCGATATAATTCGCGTGGGTCAGGACATAATGGTGCAGATCGTGAAAGATCCCATCGGCACCAAGGGCGCAAGAGCGACTACACAGATATCACTTCCCGGGCATATGCTCGTATTTATGCCCAATTATGAATTCATAGGCATATCCAAGCGCATCACCGACGATGACGAGCGAAAAAGGCTCAAGAGCATAGCCTCCGAGGTACTGCCAAAGGGCAGCGGCGTAATTATCAGGACTGCAGCCGAAGCGATCGAAGAGGAAGTACTGAAGAAGGAACTGCTTTCGCTCATAGCCGAATGGAAGCATATAGAACTGCTTTACAGGAGCGCGCCCTCACCGAGTCTCATACACGAGGAGCATTCGCTGATCTTCAGGATAGTGCGCGACGTATTCACGCCGAACGTGCACAAACTGATCGTAAACGACAAAACACAGTATGAGCTTTTGAAAAGAATAATCGAACCGGGCAAAACGGAAAGGCTCGAGCTTTATGATGAGCCGGAGGATATGTTCACCCGATACGGGGTGGAGGAAGCGATAGACGAAGCGCTTTCGCGCCGTGTGACTTTAAAGAGCGGCGCTTACATAGTGATCGACAGGACCGAGGCGCTGACCTGCATCGACGTAAACACGGGCAAATACGTTGGGCTTTACAGCCTGGATAAGACCATCGTCGAGACCAACAAGGAGGCTGCCGTTGAGATCGCAAGACAGCTCAGGCTTCGCGATATAGGCGGCATTATCATAATCGACTTCATCGATATGAAGGATCCCGCCGACAGGGACGCCGTGATCAGGACACTGAATCAGGCGCTTCGACGCGACAGCACCAAGACGGTTGTCGTGGGGATGACGGGCCTGGGCCTTGTTGAGGTAACGAGGAAGAAGGTGGGCGACAGCATATCATCGTGGCTCCAGCAGCCCTGCCCATACTGCGGAGGGACCGGGCTCGTGCTCTCGGAAGAAACGGTCGCGCTGAGGCTCAGAAGGGACCTTCTCGACAGGCTGTCAAGCGACGACGGCAGGACCTCGTATGAGATAACGGCGCATCCCAACGTTATGAAACTGATATCGGAATTCGGCGAAGATGAGTATAAGGCACATCCCGAACTCAAGAAGATCAGCATCAGGCACAGGGCCGATCCTTCACTGCATATCTCGGAGTATCATATTAAAAATATATAGTTAAAACTTAGGTTTTTTACGAAAATAGGGCTTGACAGAGCACAGGGGCAGCGGTATAATAACCCTTGTGCTTTGTTTATGGTGGAGTAACACGGTCATTAGCCCCGAACGTGATTTTCCCGTAAGATAAGCAGATCAAACTAATTGTACTACCTATTGGAGGTCATTGCATGAAGAGCTATATGGCAAAGGCAGAGACCGTGGAGCGTAAGTGGTATATCGTCGATGCAGAAGGCATGGTGCTCGGCCGTCTCGCATCCCAAGTTGCCGCTATTCTCCGTGGCAAGCATAAGCCGATTTTTACCCCGCATGTTGACTGCGGCGATCACGTTATCATCATCAACGCCGATAAGGTCGTTCTGACCGGCAAGAAGCTTGATGAGAAGCTTTATCGTCATCACAGCAGCTATCCCGGCGGACTTAAAGAAGTCAAGTATCGTGATCTCATGGCCAAGAAGCCCGAATTCGCCGTTTATGAAGCAATCCGCTGCATGATGCCCAAGGGCCCCCTCGGCAGGCAGATGCTCACCAAGGTCCGCATTTATCGCGGCACCGAGCATAAGCACGCCGCTCAGAAGCCCGAAGTCCTCGTGCTTAAGTAATTGGGAGGAGGAATAGATTATGGCAAGCACTACTCAGTATCTTGGTACAGGCAGACGTAAAAAGTCAGTTGCCAGGGTCCGCCTCGTTCCCGGCACCGGCGTCATCACCATCAACAAGAGGGATATCGACGATTACTTCGGTTATGAGACCTTGAAGATGATCGTTCGCGATCCCATGAAGCTCACCGATACCCTCGGCAAGTTCGACGTTATCGTCAACGTTTACGGCGGCGGTTTCACCGGCCAGGCGGGCGCTATCCGTCACGGCATTTCCCGCGCGCTGCTCAACGTTGATCCCGAGCTCCGCGGCCAGCTTAAGAAGGCAGGCTTCCTTACCCGCGATCCTCGCATGAAGGAAAGGAAGAAGTACGGCCTCAAGGCTGCACGTCGTGCTCCGCAGTTCTCGAAGCGTTAATCGAGACCAAGAGAGATGCGAAAAACCCTGGAAATACGCCATTTCCGGGGTTTTTTCATGCCTAAATCTTTTTGATTTGTTTTGTCGAATTCTGACGAGAATTTAGTGGTTTAATACTGAGACAATAGCCCTTCTTGAGCCCCAAATAGTTAATAATTGAGACAACAAGATGGGACATGACAGAGAGAAAGAAGTGTAGTTAATCTCATTCTCAGAGGGCAAGTCTTCGTCGGATAATCATTTATCTAACTGCTTGTGTAGGTTGTTGTTACGATACTTGTGTAAGTTTCTGTATGAAGAAATGTGTAAATGAGGTCTTTGGAACGAAGATGGAGGTGCCGGTCAATGCATGAGAAAGAGGATCTGAAGTTCTAAGGAGTTCTGAATTCCGGTATAGAAATATGCATCCGAAGCTGATCTGAGACCGGACAAAGACGATCGGATGCGGCGATGAATGCTGCAACTTCCTACTGCAGTATCGGGACTGATCCGGAAGGGTACATACAGAGT
>JAEEGL013629016.1_pt1 | contig 31884 bp, 42 predicted proteins | sample 9134231 | NCBI WGS metagenome assembly JAEEGL01 (sample SAMN16246548, study PRJNA631951) | gut metagenome | biome: gut microbiome; feature: rumen; material: fiber-attached | host: Bos | place: Iran: Karaj | collected 2018-10 | reverse complement strand
TTCAGTATCGTAAAATTCTTCCGCGAGCTTTCCAGCGAAAAGGGCCTTACTGGCCTGGAGGCGGAGGCCGCGGAGCTGGGCGCTAAGGAATACGAGCGCCTGGGCCTGTCTGTCGCTGGCGCCGTTATCCCTTCCGCTTACCTGCGCGCTGCCGCTGGGCAGAATGCCGGAACCGCCGCAGACGGCGGAAACCTGGCGGAAACTATGTCTAACCGCTACGTAGAGCAGCTTAAAGAGCGCCTGGTAATCGCCTCTTTGGGCGCTACCGTCCTGGGCGACCTTGTGGGCACCGTGCCCGTTATTACCCGTAGCGGCATTACTGCCGCCTGGGGTGCAGAAGCTGACAGCGCCAGCGTATCTAAGGCGAATTTCGCCAAAGCTACCCTTACCCCGCACCGTAACTTTGTGGCCGGTGCAGTTACTAAGGACCTGCTTAAGCAGACTTCCGCGGACGTGGAAGCTATGCTGCTGGAAATGCTGCTTACCGCGCAAGCTGAACTTATCGACCGCGCGGCTATTGCCGGTACCGGCAGCAACGGGCAGCCTACCGGTATTCTGAATACTGCCGGTATCGGTAGTGTGGCTATGGGCGCCAACGGCGGCGCTATTACCTGGCCTAAAGTGGTAGCCCTGGAAAGCACCGTTAACGCCAATAACGCCAACCGCGGGAAGATGGCCTATCTTACCAACGCAAAGGTAGTGGGCGATCTTAAGAGCACCGAGCGCGCCCAGGGTAACGGCCGCTACCTTCTGGACGGCGACTTTAAGAGCCTTAACGGCTACCCGATTGATTGGACGAACCTTGTACCGTCCAACCTTACGAAGGGCAACGCTAGCGCCTGTAGCGCCCTTATCTTCGGCAACTTCCAGGACCTTTTCGTAGGACACTGGGGCGGCGTGGATATCGTGGTAGATCCCTACACTTCCGCCAAAAAAGCGGAAGTGGAATTCGTGCTGAATTCCTGGGACGACGTTAAGGTAGTGGAGCCTAAGAGCTTCGCCGCTATTAAGGACCTTACTACTAACGCCTAATCCTACTAGGTTATGCTTACGCGAGAAATCATACATACTGAATTACAGCCCAGCTTAGCCGAATTTAAAAACCACCTGCGTATTACGTCTTCCGACCTGGACGCAGAGTTACTGGCTAAGTTAAAGGCGGCTATAGCTGCGGCCGAACACGAAGTAGGTATGGTTATCGCAAAGTCTAACTTTACCTATTCCGGAAAGTTTGCGCCGTCTATCCAGCTGGAATACCCCGCTATTTCTGCCGTCTCCGTTGAGGTTGACGGCGCAACGATCCCGGAAGGTAGCTACGAACTGGAAGAAAATGCCCTTACCTTCGCAGCCGATATTACCGGCTCTAGGGTAAAGATACAGTACGTAGCCGGTAAAGAGCAGGTGGAATACGATATTAGGGCTGCTATCCTTCTTTATGCTGCCAAACTGTTTAACAACCCGGTAGATACCGTAGCCACGCTGCCTACGCAGTCCGCAAACCTGCTACGGCCTTACCGGTCCTGGGGGCTTAGGAATGGAAATAAGGGTTAATATAGGAGACCTGGATACGCTGGTAAGGATTCTACGCCCGGAGCAGTCTATAGGCAGCCAGGGCGAAACCCGCTTCACCTTTACGGAGAATTCCAAAGTATTTGCAAAGGTAGAGCGTAACGCCTCCGAATTCGTGGCTAATACTAACCTGGAAGAGGGCCGAAGTATTGAGCTAACCACCTACAAAATACCCGGACTTACTACGCGCTGGCGGGTATCGGTAGAGGGGGTAACGTATGAGATAACCGGAATAGATCCTATTTCCCGCGTTTCCCCTCTTTGTGTACTTTCTTTACAGGCCGTGGAAAATGGCTAGAACGAGCATAACCATAGAAGGCCTAGACGATTGTATTAAGTGTCTGGACCGCGCGCCGGAAAACCTGCTAAAAATGTCCCGTAAGGCTATGCGGGAAGCCGCAAAGCCAGTGGCTAGAGCGATCCGACAGCAGACGCCAAAACGGTACCGGAAGCTGGTACGTTATAAGGTTGTTAAAATGTATTCGGGTAATACTAACGTTTTAATAGGCCTTTTTAACGGACACCAGAGAGAGGGGCACCAGAACACGAAAACGCCAGTAGACGACTGGTTTAAGGCGTACTGGGCGAACTATGGAACCCTTACCCACCGGGACAGCTCCCACCAATTCGAGTACCCGGTAAAAAAGAAGACAAGGTACCGCAGAAACGACGTAGGACAGCCCGCGCAGCTCTTCTTTGAGGCGGCTATATCCAGCTACGAAGACACCTTTATAGAAGCCTTCCAGGCGTCCTTAAAAGACCAAGAAGAAACCCTTTACGACAGATGACGGAGAGTATAGGAATAAAGCTAGTAGAGTTAATTACCCCTATTATCCCGCTTATCCTTTCGGAGACGGAAACGGACCAATACCCGTACTGTACTTACGAAATGACGACGCAGGAATATAGGGATAAGGACCGGCGGCTATATAAAATCCGCGGTACTGTGGCTATCCGTATCGTAAGTAAGGATTTTTCCGAGGCTGACAGCCTACGCGAAAGGGTGGAGGCTGCGCTATTTGAAGGGATGAACGGCCCGCAGTACTTCTTTACGCTTACTACCAGGGATAAGGACCGGGTAAACGGCGTTTGGATTCTAGAAATAAATTGCACAATAACCCAAAGACAATAATACACTATGGTAGGTTATAATATTGCCCTTAAATTGAATACTAAGACTATCTTAGGCCGCACGCAGGATGATCTTACGATAGCCGCCCGGACGAAAGAGAGCCTTACAAAAGACGACCAGGGAAACGCAAAAAAGGTTGTAACCGGGCACGACGTTTCCTTTAAAGTCTCTTCCTTACTAGAAGTAGGCACCACCGGTAATACCCAACTGGATCGCGACGAGGTAATAGCGCTTGCGCTGCAAACCGGAACAGATGCGGTTATACCGCTACGCTATGAGTGCGAAGGCGGAGATACCTACGGCGGTAATGCTATTATTACCGGCTATAGCGAATCTTCCAGCGCTAACCCGGACGAAGACGCTACTATAAGCCTTGATTTGGAAATTTCCGGCGCCTTCGCCAAGATTACAGGTTAAGCCGGTATGAACGGGGACTATATAACTATAGCCGGGATTCGTTACCGTGTAGAGGTTAACTGGAACGCCCTTACGGCGTATCTAGAAAACCGCGGTACGGATTCTATGGAAGCACTAGCAAATATCGGACACCTTCGGGCGTCCGATATTGCCCCGCTTCTGGCCGCCTGTATAGAAGAAGGCGAAAGGCTAGAAGGCCGTACCGTTAAGCTTTCCGCCCTGGATCTTGGGGCACAAATCGGGCTTACCGAGGTATCGGAATTTCTTAATATCTACCTAAAGCAGTCTTCCCCGCAGGTGCCGAAGAAAGAGGGGCAGCCCGAAGAGCAAGAGGTAAAAAAAGCGTAGGGGGTTCCCAGCCCCTTACTATCGGCATTATACGCGGCTGGGCTTTCTCTAGGTTGCATCTGAGCCGGGCGGATTTTTACCAGATGCGGCCGGGGGAATTCTGGGAAGCCCTGCTATCACACCAGGAAGATAAGGCCGCAGACCGGCAGCACCTGGGCGAGCTTATACGCGGCGCGGCTTTGCGCCTTTGGAATATCCAGGTATCCAAGCGGCACCGTATCGCAGACGTGCGCAAATTCTGGCCTATGCCCTGGGACGCCCCGGCGGATGAAGAAAAGATAGCGAAGGCTATAAAGAATATGACAAACGAAGAGCGAGACCGGGAGGTATCCCGCCTGCTTACAAAATTTGGCTGGAATGAGTAGTAACGCACCAAAACTAAAAGTAAATATCGGGGCAGATACTTCCGACTTTGAGAAAGGCGCGAAGACCGCTAAACAAGGCCTGCGGGACTTGGAAAAAGTAGGCGGGGACGCGCTGGGAAAGTTAGGGGACGCTTTCGGCGTTAATACCGGCAAACTGGGCCAAATGACTAGCGCCCTACAGGGCCTGGGCGCAAAGCTTACCGCCTGCGGGGATGCAGGTAGTAAAGCCTTCGGATCTATCCTTACCAGTATAGCACCTGTGGCCGGCGCTATTGCCGGCCTGGGAATTGGGGCCGCTACCGCGGCCTTTAAGGCTCTTAACGCAGAAGCGCAGAACTTTAAGACCACCGTAGCCGGTGCTAATTTGGAAATGGCTACGGCGGCTTATGTGGATACCTATAAGCAAGTGCTGCACGATTTTAACAGCGGCACTGGCGAGGCGGTAGCTAATGCGCAGTCTAAGTGGTCTAAATTCTGGGGGACACTGGGCGCCAGCTTTAAAACGTATTTTTCTTCCGGGGCCTTTGCTGAATCTTTAATACAGGGCGAAGGCGGCAGAACGACGGGCGAAGGTACCCGCGAATACTTTAACCGCCTGGACGCCGCAAACAATGCTGCTACCCGCGCGGAAGAAATTTCTAACGAAATCTACAAGTTAGAGCGGCAGCGCTCCGACAATCTGGTAAGAATTGCGCAGCTAGACGCAGAGATAGCGGCAAACCGCGTTATTATGTCAGATGCTACGGCCGCCCTGGCGCAGAGACAGGCCGCAGCGGCCGCAGCAGAAGCGCTTATTAACGAGAAGTACCGTATAAGGATCCCGCTTGAAACCCAAATAGCGGACCTTATGGAGGAGGCTAACGGTCTTGCAGCTTCTACCCCCGCCCAGATCGACGCAGCAAACCAGCAGCGGATATTAGCAAACCAGTTGGCGGCGCAGCAAAACCAGGAGCTACGCACAATTAACCGCACTTCCGCTTCTATTGCCAACGCCGCCGCAAGGGAAGCGGAAGAGCGACGGGCGGCCGCGGCAGCTACGGCAGCCACCCGCGCTACGGCCATTTCCCGCCGCGTTGACAATGCCGTAACGCAGGCTATCTTTACCCGCCTTATTGAGCCAGACGAAGCGCAGGAAGCAGAACTACGCGCCCACCTTACAAACGCGCTAGAAACGGCTATACCTGTTAACTTTACCCCGGATGAAGCGGGCCTGCGCCAGCTGGCGGAAGCCGTACAGGCCGCCGTACAGAGCTACGCGGATACTAAGGGGGTAGACCTAAACAACCTACCCAAAATGCCACAAATCCGGGCGCCAAAGCTGGAAGCGCCCGTGGAGATTATCCCGCCTAAACAGGAAGAGGTAGCCGAATTTAAGCGCGTCCTGGAAGCCTCCCTGGGTACGGCTACGCTTACCGTGGATCTGGCGGTAAATACAGATCAGCTAATAGATATTACCCAGCAGATAGAAAGTACCGTACAGTCCCTGGCGGAATCTACGGGCGAAGTGCTGGGCGAGCTGGCAGGAAACCTTATTAACGGATCGGGCGCCTGGGACACCTTTAAAAATAGTGCGCTTTCCGCCTTTGGTGATATGGCGGTATCCGTGGGTAAAATGGCGGTTAGCACCGGCGTAGCAACGCTGGGAATTAAAGCCGCCCTGGAATCTCTTAACGGATACGCAGCTATCGCGGCGGGTGTGGCGCTTATTGCGCTTGGAGCTGCCGTAAAAACAGGCCTTAGCAACGTGGCGGCGGGCAACTATAACGCTAATACAAACGTAGCTTCTACTGCTGCTTCCAACGCAAATACTAGCGACTGGGCGGAATCCGAAATAACCGTAAACGTTACGGGCACGCTGGAGGCGGACGGGGATACGCTTATAACCGTTATCCAGAATACAGAGAATAAGAACAAACACACTACGTAAGCTATGTTTGGAGGAAGTTACGGTACAAAGTTTCTGTTTACCTGGGAATCGGTAAACGGCGCCTTATATACGATTAACCTACAGAAATCCGGGTATAACGGCGATTATGCTACCCGAAGGCTGGGCCGCGCCCCCGTGCTGCGGATGAAAAATAACGGCAATATTTACGGTACCTTCCTGGAATTTTACGCAGAGTGCCAGACGGAAGGCGAGTTTTCCGAATTATACACTACCGCCCCGTTTGAATTTCGCGTAACCCTTACCAGAAAAACCGGTAATACTACCGTGGAAGTTTGGACGGGATACGTAAGCCCAGAACTGTATAGCGCCCCGGATATCGCGCCGCCTTACGACGTGGATATTATCGCTACGGACGGTATAGGCGAATTAAAGTTAACAGACTTTGCGGGCTACGGCCTTATGTCGCTAGATATGATATTTAAGAATCTACTAGCCGCAACACATAACGGCCTATCGCGTATGGATGCAGACGTACCGCCAACCGTAAAATATCTTTCCAGCCTGCGCGGTAATACGCCTTCCGTAAATAAGGCTAATTTCTTTTCTGATATATATATTAACCTGGACCACAAGAAAGGGGAAACGCTATACGACCTTTTACAGTACCTGTTAGGCACACTGCACGCCGGTATAACTTTCTTTCGCGGTTATTGGCTGATATTCCGCGAGACGGACTACCGCTTTACCGGGAATAATGCCTACTTGTGGGATAACTCTACCGTAGCGGGGACGCAGGCTACAGTAGGACAAATGGGGGCCGCTATGCTTTGGCCTGTTGGTAATACCGTTACTAAAATCGAACCGGCAAAAAATGCCGTTACGGTTGAGGCTCCCGCGGAATACTATACGCCCGTTAAAAATTCCGAAATGAATCAAGATTCGGACTGGAGCATATCCGGCGGCCGTAACGGGGAGTCTTCCGCCTTTAATAATGAAGAGTTAGCCTATAAAATACTGGGATCCGGCAGTATGGGTAATTTAAGCCAGTCAATTACCGGGATAGACTTAAGTATAGCTACAAGTTTTAAAATTAAGTCCTGCTGCGCCTATGAGATCAGCCGCGATAGCTTTACTATTGCGGTATCCTTCAGGTTCCTACCGGACGGCTATACGTCCTGGTTCGATGCTTTTACATTGTACGACAGGGGCGGGGATCTCGTTTGGCTTAAGTCGGACGAATGGACGTTAGACGATATAAAGAAATATGGGGTATTCGGCGCGTTTTACTCCACCTCTTCCGGCTTAAAAGGCAATCCCGTCGAGGGCGCCGGAACGTTGCCGCCTTTTGAAAGGGAGGGATACAGCCAGACGGGTACGCTACATATTCAAATAAGCAGCTATGGTGCGTTTGTCTATTCTTTCTTTTTGGGCCGCGAAATCGGGAAGGGTTTTAAGGACACGGTAAGAATTAATAATGGCGCCAGGGGCGAAGCTTCTAAGGTTGAAATAGCGGTAGGGCGGGAAACGTCCGACCTGCTAAAATACAAAGATTTTATGCGAGGTATCCTTCTAAATGGGTCCGGCGCGCTTATTACTAGCCTTTCAGATAATAGCTTTACATCCCTTAACTTCCTTTCCCTTATATCTAGGGGGTACGCCCTTTCTGTTGCGCTTCCTAGGCTTAAACTTACCGGTACGCTTAACGTGCCCGCCGCGCTGATACGCTTTCCGCTGCTACTATCAAAAGACGGTATTAAATATCGGTTCCTTTCGTATAGCTGGGATCTGGTTGAGGATGAAATAGAAGTGGAGGCGCTAAGCCTTCCTGCGGCTACACTTGAAGTAAACAGCGAGACAATAACAAGCCTAACCGGTAGCGGCTCTTCGGCGGCTTCCGAGGGTGGTAGCGCTTCCGGCGGCGCTGTAGCAGTATCCGGGCTTAGTCTGTCCGACGTACAAAGCTACCTAGACCGTAACGGGTATATAAACGAGGTAACAAGCGAGGATATAACGGACGCGCTGGGCTATACCCCAGCTACCCCCGCCCAGCTAGCCACGAAGCAGGATACTATTAGCGACCTTACTACGATCCGCAGTAACGCCCAGGCGGGCGCTAGCGCTTCCGCCGTGCTTCCCGCCCTGTCTTCCCGCGTTACTACTTTAGAGAGTGCCGTAGCAAACCTTTCCGCGGACGAATTGGCGCCAGCTCCCAGGCTGTTTGTACGGACGGGGGTAACTAGTCAAGGATTAGACGCAAATTTTTTCTTTATCAAACACGGTTGCCTAGGTATTTCCGGATGCGAAGCGGTGTTAATGGTCTATAGACCACGTAACGGGCGGCGAACCTTTATAGACAGCCACGATTATAAGCACTGGACATATAAGAAAGGCTGGGCGGTTGCCCTTGGGGACAGGAAAATAACAGGGCATACCACCGCGTTAACTGTGGCGGGTAGTACCGCCAACGGAGGTACCGCCGCTATAGCGCTGGGTACTTTGAAAGATTTTATAGTTAAACGCTTTATGGTCTGGGACGGATATACAAAACAGCAGCTTTTTAATATGACTTACGAAGACTGGCGGCAAGGCTCCACAGGCAGGCGGGGATTTGCCCGCCGCCACACCAGCTACGGCACCTGCTATAAACGCTTCGGAATCGCAATTAGGTATACAAACCCGGAATTTACGGCCCTTGTAGATGATAGTAGGGCGCTTAGTGAGGATACCCAGGAAATAGCCGGGAAGCCGCGGTACCTGTATTCTGCGGTAGCGCCGCTAGAAGCGTACTTGGTTAACCTGCCCCGCGATCCAGGGAACTATAGGCGGCATCTGTGTTTTGGGGTATTGTGGAAGTAAAAAAAATGGGCTAGCACTAGGTAAGTGCGGACGCCCTAAAATAGCACTAGGTAAGTGCGGATATTTACGGCTAGCACTAGGTAAGTGCGGATGCCGATACAAAGATAGCTATTTTTTTAAAAATATGAGCACTATAAAGAAAACCCGCTTAGGTACAAACGACTACTTTAATATCCAGCTGACAGATAACGGCGTACAGGTTAACTGGCCGGACGTGGATATACAAGAAGTCTTTATGTATAGCGAGGACCAGCGCGTATATAGCGGGCGCTGTCTCTTCGCCACTGATTCGGAACACCCGGAAACCCTGCACGTAACCTACCCGGCCGAAAAGCAGGCCTATTTAGGCCCGCACCGTCTAACCGTGCGTATTTCCCTGGACGGGGCGGTAAACACCTACGACGCCCTGGCTATTGACAAAGTAGCCACCCTGGAAGAGTGCGGGGACGCGGACGAAACCCCGGAGGTTATCAATATCGCTATATCGGAGGTTAATACTACGATTATGCACGAAATCTTAGCAGCCTGCCAGGCTGCTACCCAGGAGGCCCGAAGGGCTGCCGCTTCCGTGGACGTTGAGGCCCTAGAGGCCCTGGCGGAAACCGTGGCAGAGCAGAAGGCGGAAACCGTAGCCGCTTCCGTGGCCGCGCAGCACCTGCCGCAAGTCCGGGGCGGGTACTGGTACGTTTGGGATCCCGTGCAGCAAGACTACGTTAATACCGGCACGAAGGCGGAAGGGACGGACGGCGCCCGCGGCGCGGACGGTACGTTATACCTTCCCAAATTCCGTATTACGGCCGCTATGGAGCTACAGGTAAGCAAGCCCACCGCGGACGATATGGACCGCTTTAAGCTGGAAGACGGTGTATTAAAATACAGAATTAACTAAATATATCTAGATATGGAAACTAACGAAGTTTGGGCCGCTCTTGGCAAAATCGGCCTTACCCCCGGCGGGACCTGGAACGCAGATACCGCCTACCCTGCCTTTACTTTCGTCCAACGAAATGGCAGCAGCTATACTTCCCTTCGGGCGTCCTTCGCCGAAGATCCGGAAACCCACCCGGAAGCCTGGCAGCTTGCAGCCGCCGCCGGTAAGAGTATCTACCAGCTTTGCGTAGATGCGGGAACCTTTGACGGCACGGAAGAAGAATTTGTAGCGGCCTATAACGCAGCCGTAGCAGCCGCGAATACGGCCGCCGGAACTGCCAACGCCGCCGCCGGAACTGCCAACGCCGCCGCAGCTGCCGCCAATTCTGCCGCAGCCACGGCAACGGCTGCCGCTGGATCCGCTGCCGCCGCAGAGAGCGCAACGGCTTCCGCTGAATCCGACCGCGTGGAGGCGGAGCGCCAGCGCGTCCAAGAATCGGAAAGGGTAATAGAGCAGACGGAGGCGGCAAAGGATGCAGCCAACGCTGCGGCCGCTGCGGCCAACGCTGCGAAAACAAACGCGGACACCGCCGCGGCCGCGGCTAATTCCGCAGCCGCAGCCGCCACGGAAGCAAGCGCCCAGGTAGTTACCTATAACGGCCGCCTTACGGCGCTGGAAACGAAAACGGAAGACCTGGATAGCCGCGTATCCGACCTGGAGGCTAAGGACCTTTCCCGCCACGATATCTACGGTAATTTACTACACAAGCGCAGTACGGCAAACTGCTACGTTATCCGCAGCGCTGGCGGCTATATGCTGCCTCTTATCTACGGTAACGCAATTAAAGACGGCGAATTTAATACCGCCGCTTATACCAGCGAGGGTAAGGACCACCAGGCCGCGTTTGTTAACCACCTGGGAAACCTTATTACCGGCCCGTATATCGAGGACCACGCGGGCTGCGAGGCCAAAGACGCCGTAGTAGTCTGGGAGGAATCCCAGGGCCTTATTACCGGCCTTAAACTGGTTGAGGGCGACACCTGCCGCGAACTGGAATTCAAGGTAAATACGGTACCGGCTACCGGTGGAAATGCCGTTATAGCCGTCCGGGACAATAACGCCGCTATTATTTGGAGCTGGCATATTTGGCTATATCCGGATAACCTGGCTACGGAAAAGCTTACGAATCATACCGGCGTAGAGTACGACGTACTGCCGGTACCTATCGGCTGGACCTGGCAGAACGCCAATAAGGAGCGCGGCCGTAACGTTTTCTTCCAGTGGGGCCGTAAAGATCCTATGCCTTCCCCGCTGAACTACAACGGTACGGAGCGTAGCAACCTGTCCGGGCTTATTACCACCCTTACGAAATCCGCAACCCCCGCCGCTTCCGTGGCGGAAGCTATCAAGAATCCGCATACCTTCTTTGTGCAGGATGAAACCAACCATAACGACTGGCAGAGCGCGGCAGAATTCCGCTACAACCACTGGGACGCCAGCTTAAACGCTGCCGGTGCTTCCGATGCGGTAACAGTTAAAACCGTTTACGATCCGTCCCCCGTGGGCTTCAAAGTCCCCGGCGGCCGCCTCTTTACCGGCTTTACCACCGACGGAGGGAACCACGGTAACAGCGCCTTTGAATACTTTAACGTTATCGACGTTAACGGAGACGAACAGATAACCGCGGCGGACTTCCAGAACGGCTGGACCTTCAAGCGCAACGGCGAAGACGCGGAGGGTATGTACCTGGCGGCGTCCGGCTGTCGCAATAGAGCCAGCGGCGACCTTAACAACGTAGGCAGCCGCGGCAACTACTGGAGCGCAGCCCAGTACAGCGCAGGCAACGCCTACAGTTTGGACTTCTATTCGGGCTACGTTTACCCGCTGGACTACTACTACCGCGCTATCGGCTTTTCCGTGCTGCCCGTCCGAGAATAAATTAAATACTTTCAATCCCGGCGCCTATCTTGAAGGCGCCGGGGGTTATTCCCGGATAATATGGACGGAAAGAAGACAAAAATAATTATTAAAAATTCGGTAGTTGTCGTGGGGGATCTGCCGGAGGGTAGCAACGTGGAAGAATTGCTTAAGCGCTTCGACGTTGCTAACTCTACCCCGGTAGATTGCCTGGACTTCCTGCGCCGGTTAAAGGCACTTCTTAAGTAACTATGCAGGACGACCGTAAACCCGTAAAGAATCCGCCAAAGCCGCCGGTATACAAAGCCGCGCTGGATCTGGACGTACAGTACTGCCGGAGCACAAAGAAGGCCCCGCAGGACGTAAAGTATACGCATATTAACCGCCTACACGATGCGCTAATAGAAATAGTTACGGCTATAGCCTTTGCAAACGAAACACAGGACGCCCAGGAAAGGGCGGACTTTATTAGCCGCGCCGCGGATGATCTGCGTAATATGAAAATCCGGGTACGGGTACTTTACGACCTTCACTACATAACAAAGAAAGGCTTTACGGCAATTTCCGGAGCGGAAGAGAACGTAGCCCGCCAGCTGGCGGGCTGGCAGAAATCTACCGAAGACAGAATAAACAACCCTATAGTAAAACAATCCCTAGCCGAATAGTCAGAATACCCCCAAACCTGCGGTAATTCGCATTTGCCGGGTAGAGTACGTTTAAATTCAGTAGCCCACTAAATGAATAGGAAACTATCATACGTTATACTTGCGCTTGCGGCCTTCCTGGCGCTTGCACAGCCCGCCGCGGCGTTTACTACAGTATCCGCCACTGCGTCCAATAAGCGGCTACTAATCCTGGCGGCGTCCGGCTATCGCAATAGAACCAGCGGCGACCTTAACAACGTAGGCAGCAACGGCAACTACTGGAGCGCAGCCCAGAACAGCGCAGACAACGCCTACAATTTGAACTTCAATTCGGGCAACGTTAACCCGCTGAACAACAACAACCGCGCTAACGGCTTTTCCGTGCTGCCCGTCCGAGCATTTAATAGGCTAGGGATTTTTAAAGCAAATGATATGCAGCTAACCAGGGGACAAATATACGCGCTGGTTGTAGCGGCCTATCTGGACGCCCGACAGAATGAGCGGAACAAAAATTCTGCCCTGGCATTTGAACTGGACCTAGAAAACAACCTAAAGACACTGGCGGACCGCCTGTATAGGAGGGAGTGGAAGCCGGGGCCTGTTATCTGCTTTATGATAACAGAGCCTACGCTACGGGAAGTATTCGCGCCCCTCTTTGAAGACAGGATAGTAAGCCACGTACTTTTTAACCTTATAGCCCCGCTTTTCGACAGGACGCTAATATACGATAGCTATAGCTGCCGGAAGGGAAAGGGTACGCTTTTCGGCGTTGAACGCTTCCAGCACCATATAAGGGCAGCCACGGACAATTACACCCACGAAGCCTTTATACTTAGCTACGATATTTCCGGGTACTTTATGAACATAAATAAAGGGATCCTGTATAATATCCTTTGCTGCGAACTGGAAAAGTTTAGGTACCGCCGCGGCGAAGGCGGGCGGCCCTGGGGCGAAACACTGGACTACAGCTTTATAGATTACCTGTTACGGGCTATCCTCTTCCGGAACCCTACGGAAAACTGCGTATTAGTTGGGGACCAGCGCCCCCGCGCAGAGCTACCCCCGCAAAAAAGCCTATTCTTTTCCCCGCTAGGTACCGGCCTTACGATCGGGGACGTAATGAGCCAATTACTAAGTAATATCTACCTTAACCCGCTGGACCAGTATATAAAGCGGGAAATAAAGATACGCCACTACGGCCGCTATGTAGATGACGGCCGGGGCGTGGACGCCCGCTATACCTTCCTGGAAGAGGCTATACAGCCTATAGGCTCTTTCCTGTGGGACCGGCTTAACCTGCGGCTACACCCCAAAAAGGTAAAGATAACCAGCACCCGCCAGGACGCCTTCTTTTTAGGTGCGGACTGCCGGGAATACCGGCGCTACGTAAAAAACTCTTCCGTAGCTTCCTTCCACAGGGCGGTAAACCAGCTGGAATTCTGGCAGGCTACCGCCGCCCCTTCCTGCCTGGACGATTACTATAAGGCCCTGGCGCGGTTAAATTCCTACCTGGGCTACTTCCGCCACTTCAAGGCCTATAATATTGTAGCCAGAACCCTAGACGAAAGCCCGCTACGGCAGGTATTCGCCTTTACCCCTTATTACGGAAAGGCCGTACTACGGCCGGAAATAAAAGAACAGTTTAACTATACCCTAGTATGAAAAGATTAACTTTTGTTACCGTCCCGCCCAGGGTGGAACGGCTGGACGCGCAGACCGCGCGGGTAAATTATGACGTTGAGGCGGGGGAAGAGACAATAGCCCCCGCCGAAGATCCGGAAACGGGGGAGCCTACCGGGGAACCGGATACCCACCCTATCTACACCTGCCAGAGCGTTACCGTAGCTTACCCGGTAAAGCGCGGCCCGCTGGTGGATGCTATGATACGCCAGCGCTACAGCGTTAGCGACGAATTCGCAATACTGCGACAGCGGGACAGTAAGCCGGAGGAATTCGCCGAATACAACGCCTTTGCGGAATCCTGCAAGGCCTGGGCTTCGGAGGTTTTACAATAGTGGAGGCTATGGAACGTATTGCAGATATCCTACAGGGCGCAATAGTGCAGGCGGTAATAGTGTTTATTATCTACCTGCTGGTAGCGCTGGCTATCTTCTTGGATCTGTGGGCCGGAATCCGGAAGGCAAAGGCCCGCGGGGAATACCGCAGTAGTGCCGGTTTTCGTAAAACCGTGGATAAGTTTTGCAGGTACTATAATATGCTGCTAGTTGTAACGGTTATAGACGTGCTGCAAATGCTACTTCTAGGGCTGCTTAACCACCTGTATAACTATTCCGTACCGGTCCTGCCGGTTATTACCTTCCTGGGCGCCGTTTTCATAGTGTTTATAGAGCTTAAGAGCGTCTACGAAAAGAACGACCAGAAAGAGAAGGCGAAAGTACAACAGGCGGCGGCAGATCTGCGGCGGCTGCTACAGGATCCAGGCGGCCGGGAAATCCTGGCGGGGCTGCTGGAACTTGCACAGCGGAACGCGCCAGCCCCGGCCGGTACGGATGAGCAAATAGAAACCCTAGAATAACAGACTATGGCAGACGTTAAAAAATTCCTCCCTTTCGTGCTGCGCTGGGAAGGTGGATACGTGAACGATCCGGCGGACCGTGGAGGCGCAACCAACAAAGGTGTAACTATTGCCACCTGGAAGCGGGTAGGCTACGACAAAGACGGGGACGGGGATATAGACGTAGACGACCTTAAGCTAATTACGGACGCGGACGTACTGTACCGGGTGCTTAAGCCGTACTACTGGGATCGCTGGAAGGCGGACCGGATTAAAAACCAGTCTATAGCGGAAATCCTGGTAGACTGGGTTTGGGGATCTGGCAAATACGGTATTACCCGCCCGCAGCGCCTGTTAGGCGTTGAGGTGGACGGCGTGGTAGGGCCTAAAACGCTGGCGGCAATCAATAAGTACCCGAACCAGCGGGAGCTATTCGACAAGATTAAGGCGGACCGGGTAAGGTACTTTAACGAAATCTGCGAGAAAAGGCCCGCAAATAAAAAGTTTTTGCGCGGCTGGCTCCGTAGGCTTAACGCTATAGAATATGCGGACTAGGGCAAAAATAGGCGCCTTTGTGGGGATTTTGGCGGCCGTGCTGGCTTTTGCTTCCTGCGGCTGCCCCCGCCACTGTCCCTGCGCTCCGTCTTCCGTCCGGGATTCTGTCTACCTGGAAATCCGGGATAGTGTTATTATCCGGGACACCCTGCTACCGGTACAGCTTCCGGCAGATACTGCCCAGGTGGAAGCGCAACCGGCGGACACCGCCCGCGCTGAAACTTCCGCGGCGGCCGCTATTGCCTTCCTGGAGGGCGGCGCAATCCGGCTAGAAATCTGGAATAAGCCCGCGCCTATTCTGGTGCCGGTACAGCTTCCGGCTATGCAGATCCACTGGGAACGGTCCGGGGGAACGCATACTATTACGCGGACCGTTGAGGTAGAAAAGAAGCTTACGCGCTGGCAGGAAATCCGTATGGACGCCGGCGTAGTCTTCCTGTCTCTACTTGCGGTACTGATACTTTGGGGGATAATTTCGCTTATATTGAACCTAAAAGGCGTAAGTATCGGAAAAAAGTAGTATATTTGTACGCTGCCTGTGCAAAGGGCGGCTTTTCGCTAGAGAAGCGCGGCGGGCCGTAGTACCCGCTGCGCTTTGTTTAACGGCCGGAAAGTTTTACAAGTGTTTTACAAGCTTCCGGGGCGCAACTTTGCAACGCAGTAATAGTAAACAGGTTAGTAAGATTTTTAATTTTACTATATTTACAAGAAACTATTTTTATATAAAAATATAGGTTTTACGGCCCTGGCGGCCATCTTTTCGCGTTTTTTCGCTTTCCTGGCATTTATAATCTATTGCAAATTTACCTAAAAAATAGGTAATTTTGCGGTAGAAAGTTTTACAAGTGTTTTACGGGATCTAGCGAAAATGAAATCAAGGATAACACTTAATCCGGTAGTACTGGCGCAGGGAAAGCGGCCGGACGGCTCCTATAATGTAAAGATACGGCTTACCTATAAGCGGGTATCCAGAATCCTACCCACCCAGCTAACGGCGGCGGCCGTTGACGTAACGAAAACTAAGCCGGTACACATTAAGGCCGGTACCAACGTACTACTACGCGCCCAGGAGCTAATTAAGGAAATGTATACCGCCCTGTCCGGGCTGGAATACGCCGCCCTGGAATATATGGAAGTGGACGACGTGGCGCGGTACCTGTCCCGCAAGATCCACGAAGGTACGGCGGCCTTCCGGCTGGATTTTTTCGACTGGGCGGAACGTTACGCAGCCACGAAGGGCGAGAGCACCGGCAATACATACCGCGCGGCCGTGGCGGCCTTCCGGCGGTATATAGGTACGGACGCCCTGGATATATCGGAAATTACTACCGCCACTATCCGCGGCTTTATCGACTTTATTAACGCGGAGCCGGTACAGTCCGGGAGGGCTACGGAAAAGAAGGACCGGCGGCAGAAAAAGAAGGGGGCGGACGCCCGCTATACCCGCAGGCTGCAAACTGTCTACAACGCCGCAAAGGACACCTTTAACGACGAAGACGCCGGGGTAATCAATATACCGCGCGATCCCTTCCGGAAGCTGCCGAAATTTGCCCCGTATATCCCGCTGCAACGGTCCAAAGATACCGCCTTTATCCAGAAGGCTATTAGCTACCGCGGGGAATGCACAGACGAAGAGCGTACCGCCCTGGACCTGTTTATACTTTCCTTTGGGCTTATGGGTATAAATGCCGTGGACCTGCTAGAGGCACAGCCGCCGAAAGCCGGGGTACTGGAATACCGGCGCAGGAAGACGCGGACGCGCCGGGCGGATGAAGCTTTTATAGCCGTGAAGGTAGACAGTAGGCTAAAGCCGTTTATAGAGCGAAACCGGGACGCCACCGGCGCCCGCTGGCTGAACCTGTATAATTACTTCCGGGACAGAACCGCCCTAACCGGTTTTCTAAATAGGCACCTTAAACGCTGGGCGGCCCGCGTGGAGGAAGAGCCGTTTACCTTCTACGCCGCCCGCCACAGCTGGGCTACTATTGCCCGGAATGATTGCCGGATAGATAAAGCCACCGTAGACGAATGCTTAAACCACGTAGGTAATATGCAGCTGGCGGACGTTTATATAAAAAAGGACTGGCGGATACAATGGGACGTAAATAAGAAGGTTTTAGATCTGTTTACCTGGACGGAAAAAGGGTAGCCGCGCTGGCTACCCTTCAAAGTATCTGTGGTAGAGGTTTTCTACCAGGCCGTCCACTTCCCGGCCGATCGTAACGCCCCGGCTGCGTAGCCGGGCTATCTTTTCCCGCGTATCTGGCGAAACCATAACGGTAAAATTTACGCGCCTTCCTTCCGGGGCGGCCTTTCGCCCGCCGCCGGGCTGTCTCTCTCTGTCTTCCATACTAAAATAGGCTTAGTTGTTGAGGCTCTACCAGCTCTTCTTTAACCCAGCAGGGGCCGTAATAGTTATAGTCTAGCTCTTCCCCGTGCCTTTTTATTCTATCGCGGCCGCATTTGTCGCAGGTAAAATTACCTTCCCAAAAGCTGGTACAAAGTTTATCCCGCCCTTCCCTGTGGCAGCTATTGCAGCCGCAGGCCGGGCACTTAAAAGTATACCTGTATCGCTTCCCGGTATAGTACGTATTAACAAACAGAAACGGGCTATAGCTTTGTATTCCGTCTTTCATACTTAAAATAGTTTTAGCTGGCGTCCCTCTTCCTCCAGGTAGAGGATAAAGCGGTAGCAGTATTGGCTACGGTACCCGCAGGTATCCTTACTTCGCTGGGGGAAGAAGTAGGGGCAGCCGGCGCAGCTTACCCGGCCATGCTCTTCTAGCCACTTATTGTATAATTCCTTTTTGCGCATATTCCCACGTTTCCACGGCGTCCGCTATAGCGGCGGTTATAGTCTTCCTGGGGCAGGCCTTCCGGATGATCTGCCCGCGAAGGCAAATACAGGTATATTCCGCTGGCTTCTTTATAAAGTACTTATCTTCGCAGACTAAGACGGCCTGCAAATGGGAGAACGGGGACGGCATATAGCCGCCTGCATCCCTCCATAGCTTGCTATTCTGGGCCTTCTGCGGCAGCTCTTTAATAATTAAATCCGCTAGCACCGTTGTATAGTAGACAGTACGGTACTTGCTATTTTCGTTTTCCAGATCTAAGATAGCCTGGGCGATATCCTGTTTTAACAGGTATCTATTAACTTTAAAGGTTTTCATTTCGCTAGAGGGTTGAGGCCCCGCCGAAACGGGGCCGGTTATACTTACCAATCAATCCGGCGGACAGATGCGCCCCACCCGTGGCCGCAGGGGCCGTTATATCCGGTGCTGCTAATAAAGATTATTTCTTTTTTAGGGACGTAGTATACTACCTCCTTATGATCCGCAGTGCCGGTGCGGCCGTACTGGCAGTGTGCTATTACTGCGCTACCGTCTTCGCGGTACAGAAAAACGCGATCCGTAATAGCCGTACCGGCCAGCACTTCTTTTAATTCCGCGTCCTTAATATACACTTCGTGCCCCTCTATTAGATAGCTACTAGCCGTTACCTGGATATCTTCGGTAACTAGCACCCTTTTAGTACGCTTTGTGGGTTTTCCGTTGCGCATTACCGGCACGTCCTGCCAGTTGTACTGCCTGTCTGTAAGTGTAATTTGCTTACCTGTGCTTTTCATTTCGCTAGAGTTTTAAAAAGTTATCCGGGCCTGGACTTTCCAGAACCCGGATACAAAGGTAAGAATTTTTCTTTATTATCCAAATGGAAAATAAGAAAAACAAGAAATTATTATTACTTTTGTCCCGTCGATGATTGAACAGAGGGGAACGCCGTAAGAATTGATTGTTAGTTTTAGTGTTAAGCACCCCGGAACGCTGCGAAGTCTTCCGGGGTTTTTATTGCGCCGCGCCGCTAAGAATAGCCCGCCCTGTGGAATCCACGGGCGCAGGCTCCCAGTTAATCCCGTGGCAGTAGTGGTAAGCAACCGCGCCCAGATCCGGCGGAAAATAGAAGCGCGCATAGCAGAGAGTAGCGGGAGAAGGGGCCGCGCCGTTTGTGTAGGAATGATCCAGATAATATCCTACTATTGTACTATCTTCTGCGGATGCGTACAGAGGCGAGAGCGCCCCGAAGTCTACGGATTTGTAGCCACTGCCGGTATAGTGGAGGATATAGCCTAAGTGGAATTCTGCGGCCGCCTGCGCCTTCTTTTGCGGCGTTGCGGCGCACCCGGTAAGCAGCGCTATAAATAGCGCAAAGAGCGCCGCCCGTTTCATTTCCGCCCCCTTTCTGCCTCAAGCAGAGTTATAAGCCTATCTATTTGCGCCTGGCTCTTATCTATTTGCGCTAAGCACTTTTGCGTAATAGCCCGCTGTGCGTCTAATTCCTTAAGAAGGGCGGTAATAAACCCGCCGTCGTTAACCGTGGAATTATCCAGCCTGGATTCCTGGATATTGACGCCGCCCCCTTCCTGGATCTGGGCGTACTTCGGCCCTTCGCCAGTTAAGAGCCAGGACCGGCTAAGCGCCGGGCAGGCCCTTACTATCTTATCCGCCAGGGCCGGGGAAATCTGCTTAGTTTGGCCGCGGATTATATCGTACAGGTTTTGTGGCGTGGCGCCCACCTGGCGGGCAAAGCCTTTGACGGTACCGGCGTATTCCTGCGCTATTTCCTGTATCCGGTCCTTTGCTGTGGTGCTTGTATCCATAACAAGAAAATTTATTGTTTTATTGTTGGAAATAAGAAATTTTATTACCTTTGTTGCTGTAATTTATTGACAAAGTTAATAAAAGGAATGGAAAAACCGATATACAAAGAGCGACAAATAGACTATAAAGCCACTTTGGACGCTTTAGAGCCAGCCGGGGACTATATCGTAATCCCTAGCGCTTCCAGCGATATTTCCAGTATCCGTAGTATTGTCTGCCGCGCCGCAAAGGATATGGCGCCGCGGGCCTTCGAGGTGCACAAGACTATTAACGGCTTTAGAATCGACAGGACGGCGTAGTATGGAAACAGGCGCTAATATAGAACTGGAAGCCCGGTATATCCGCCGCCTTGTGGATACTACCGTAACCGCCACGCTTAAAAGCCTGGGGCTTATATCTGGCTGGCTATCTACGAATGAATGCCGGAAACTTTACGGCGTGGAATTCCGCCGCCTGGCGGATGCGGGTATAATCCGGCCGGTAATCCAGGGGAATAAGAAGGTATACAACCGGGAAGATATAGAAGCCGCGCTGGCGGCAGAACTGAAACGCGCCCGCCTACAGATTGCTAAAGCCTCTAAGTAAATCCAATCTAGCGAAAATATGGATAAATCTACAAACACACCCACAAAGCGCCCGCCGGTCCTAGATCCGGACTACTACGTAGTGCTGGCGCCGATGACTACAGTACTACGGCTAACCGGGTACGATCTTACGGTATTTGCCGTTATTCACTCTTTTACAAAGGACGGAAAGCACCGCTACTACGGCAGCGCGGAGCATATAGCCGAAAAGTGGCTGGGAGATATCAAAAAGGCCCGTAGCATAAAGGACAGTATTAAGGTACTGACGGAAGCGGGCTATATTAACAAGCTTAAAGAAGCCCGCGGCCGCCTTATTATCAATGCCTATACCACGAACTATAATACCCTGCTGGAAAAGGCCCTTAACGGGGAAGAGCTGCCGGTACTGGGTAAAAAGCGCCGTAACGTTGAGGGTAAAACCAGTGGTACCGTACCACGGGTGGTACCGTACACCGAAACCAGTGGTACCGTACCACCCGAAACCAGTGGTACCGTACCACCCAATAATTATATATTAAATATCTATAAAAATTATTCTTTGTCAGAGGCCGCCCCCGGATCTAAAGAAGAACAAGAACAATTTTTTAAAATTTTCTTTTTTAGAAATGCGGCTAACCCAGCGGCGGAGGTAGAGAAATTCTATAGCTATAATACCCGCGGGGGCTGGAACGGCGGGAAGCTGGACACCTTCGATAAGCGGGTATCCGTTGCGGCTACCGACTGGAAGATAGAGGCAGGCGGCCGGACTTCTGCGGCCTTCCTGGAGGTATGGCGGCAGATCTACTGCGCGGCCGTTGAGGCCGGGGACGCCTTCGCGGCGAAGCTTCTTAACCCGAAAGTATCCGGAAAGCCGGATAGCTGCGGGGAGTACTACATAGGAATAAACCAGGATATATATAACTGGCTTATGAGGCCGGAGAATAGGCCCGCCCTTTCTTCCCTGGAAGCCCTGGCGGCCTCTTTTGAAAATCGTAAACCCAGATTCAAAAAATACCTGTAACAATGGAAAGCAAATTACCCAAAGGCGCCGTAATCCCGGAAGCCGGTATTAAGCCCGTTAACGTGGCGGTACCGGTTGGCGCCGTTATTCCGGAGGATTCATTAAAGCCGGATTTTGCGGGCGCCGCCGCGGAATTCTGGAAGGAAGCAAACAAGCTAACCGCGGCGGTGGTGGATGATTTACAGCGGATAGAAGGCCGGAAGGACCTTTCGGATACGTGGGGCTACGGTATCCTGCACCCGGAAGACAACTTTTTAGCCTGCACTATTGCCAGGATCGACGCGGAGGGGCAGCCCACCGGCCGCCCTGCTATTATCCTTTCCGTTGAGGTGAGCGGCGGCAGCTGTACGGTAGGCGTTACGGGGGACGCAGTGGACGCACCCGGCAAGTTTACAGCTACAGCTATAGCCTTCGCAGCATTTAAGGAATACCTAAGCGCCCAGCGATGAATTATAACACTAAAATAGCCCTGGATAAGATACCGGGCTACCGCGAAGAGTACCTACAGGATGCGGCGGGGAATGCTGCCGCCTACGCCTGTATCCCGCTTAATGATAGCCTGGGAATCCTTACCAACCAGTACGTAGACGGCTGGAACCGGAAGCAATTTACGGAGCACGCCTATTTAAGGCTGGAAATTATAGAAACCAGGGAACACAGATACGGAACGCATATAATTTTACCGGGAGTAAGCAAAGAGGCCCTACAAAGGACGGATGAACAAACGCTGCGTCGCCGTCCGATCCTGGGTAATCTCTACCCGTGGGGGACAAAACAGCCGGAAGATAAATAGCGCAGTATGGATACTCTTAAACTGGTACTTAAGCGGTACTATTTCGATATGATTACAAAGGGTAATAAGCGGGAAGAATACCGCGAAATTACCCCGTACTGGGCCGCTAGGCTTTCGCTAATTAGTAAAACAGGAGCTGGGCGGGACCTGGAAGGCCCGCAACTGGTTAACCTTATGCGCGAATATTCCGCTACTTATATGCTTAAATGGTGGAACCGCGTTACGTTTTATATGGGATACGCTAAAAGCCGCCCGCAGGCCACCTACGCGGTTGAGGCTATTACGGTCGGTACGGGCCGCCCGGAATGGGGCGCGGTGCCGGGGAAGGAATACTTTATTATCAAATTCCGCGAATTATGAGCGCTAAAAATTTCTGCCTTTCCTGTCGCTGGTATAGCCGGGGGGGGTATGTCTCAAACCAATAAATTACGGATACTGCAAGATTACTAGAAGTGTATAACCTTAACGGAGGGGGCAGGCCGGGGAATAGATAGAATACCCGGCACCCGCGATAACTGCGCGCCGTGGGCTTTTGCCCTGGATTACTCAAAACTTGGCGGCGGCGCGTAATGCCCAGAGGGCCTAGGACTACCCCCCGTTTTTCTAAAAATGCTATATGGAAATTAGGATTATATCGGAATATAAGTTTACCGGCGGGGATGCGATATCTTACTACGATGCGCATTTTGCAAATAATCCAACGCTAGAAGACTTTGTTAACTGGGTAATAGCCAATAATAGAAGCGAATGGGGCTATATACAGGCCGCCGGGCTTGGCTGTAGATACGTAGAATATAGATACGGGGAAGTTGTCAGTATATGCGCCGATTACGACGAAATAAAAGGTAAGATAATTTCTTTACGACAAATGGAGGGCGGCTGGTCTAGAATGGACTATATAATAGAGTTTGAAGATAATTTTTAAAGGATGAATACCAGCTACCAGCGTACAACGGCTTCCGATGAATGGTACACCCCGCGCGAAATCGTGGAGGCGCTGGGCCGTTTTGCGCTGGATCCCTGCGCGCCGGTACACCCGCTGTACCAGACGGCGGACAGAATGGTAAACAAGCTACAGGACGGGCTAAAGATTGAATGGGGGGGGGTACGGGTATGGTGCAACCCTCCATATAGCCAGCCTTTAATAACGCAATTTGTAGAACGTATGGCGCAGAATAACAACGGTATATTACTTCTATTCGCGCGGGTGGATAATAGACTATTCCAGGATATTATACTACCCAGCGCTGCTGCCGTGCTATTCCTTCGCCACCGTATAAAATTCCTTCGGGAAGACGGGACGCCCGGCGGTAGTCCCGGCTGCGGAAGTGTACTTATAGCCTTTGGTAGAGACAACGCCGCGGCCCTGCGGAATGCCGGTATAGAGGGCTTTTATATCCCGCTGGAACACGCCGAAAGAATCTACCCAAAAGAAGAACAAACACTGTTTTAATTATGGAAATTCAAACCAAAAGAAACGAAATTATTACCGTTACTTCCAACGTTGAGGAAATGATAGGTAAGTATTTGGCGGAGCCTCTTAACCGGTCCTGGAAGGAAGACTTTATAGACGAGGATAACGGGGAGGTAATAAGTATAGAACGATTCGAGCCTATATACCGCCGCGGGCAGATGATCGGCCCAGATGAAGGCGCCGTTATTTCCTTCCACCTGCAAACAGGGGACGTTAAGGAGGTAAAGGTATCAAACCAGTGCCGGGAAGGTAAGCTTAGCGAAGACGGGGTATTAACGCCCTGGATTATTACGGTAGCGCTGGCGAAGTCTAAAGTAAAGCTGCTGCTTTACGCCCGTGGTATTTCCCAGGCGTTAGAAATCGTGGCAGACTATGCGGAAATGAACTATAAGGAAGTCTTTACGATCGTATCTGCAAAGTGCTATAATAGCTGCTTCTTTATTCTTACCCCGGAAGAGGAAAAAAGGAAGGATCCGGAAAAGCTTACGGAAATATACTTCTTTATTACGGCCTGTGTGAACTTTGAGGGCGAGAGCTGGGGAAATAATAGCTTTATGGTTGAGGCGTCCGACGTTGACGCCGCAAAGATTAAAATAGCGGATTTTGTACGGCGCAGGATAGAAGTAAACCCGGACCGCACAAACGAAGAGAAAAGCACCCTTTGCGCCAGCCTTACTATTAGCCTTACTTCCGCAAAGCCAGTAAAAATAGCCCGCGTTATTCCGGAAGAGTACGCAGAGGCCTATAACGAAAACCGCGCAGAAAAGGAGCTATAGGCTATGCAGCGTATTAGATTCTATTTGAGCCAGGATAAAACCGGCGGGGACTACCGGCCGGTAATCTGGCCTATTAGGTATCCCTATTGGTGTACCGGGGAAACCGGGGACGGGCAGCACTTTATACTAGTAGCCTACGTGGATTCCCTGGCGGACCTTCGGAAACAATGGCCGGAGGCGGAAAACCTAGAAGTACAGACGGCGGCCCGCGTGGAATTCTCTACGCGCTTTCCCCGCCCGGACTGGTATAAGGATCCGGAGGTATGAGCCAGGGGAAGAAAATAGTATTAACACCTGCGCAGGAAGCCTACCTGCGGCGGCACTTCAAGGACACGGATAACGAGTACTTAGCGCTGGAGCTTGGGATATCGGAAACCGCGTTACATAGATTTGCCCGCGCCTGGGGGCTTAAGAAGACAAAGGCGCACTGTAGGCAGATGCAGCGGGAGGCGGCAGCGGCCGCTAAGGCTAGCCACCTGGCAAACGGGACCTACCCACCCCGCGGGTATATTATTCCAGGAAGCGAGCAGTACCGCTTTAAGCCTGGGCACAAAGAAGGGCGGGCGGCAAAGCGCCGCAGAATAGAAGCCGCCGCAGCAGCCAGGCGTAAGACGATCCAGGAAGAGAGGAAAAGAATAGCAGCTGGGAGACCGCAGCGGACAAAGCTACGGCTTACCGCGCAGCCGCTGGGGAAGATTAAGGACCGGCACTACCTAAAGAGCCGCGGCTATATTCTAGACGAAGAAACAGCAACGGCTATTTACACCGATACAACCAGGCGAAGCCCGTACAAAGAGGCGGCCGCCACCTACTATAAATTTAAATCCGTGCTGGAATATGTCAAAGAATAAAGAACCTATCGTAGAATATCCCGGAATGAACGGGAATATAGTAATAGAAGACGCCCTGCGCGTTGAGGTTAAACCGGTTGAGGTTATCCAGTTTTATAGCAATATAAAGCTACTTCTTTCCGGCCTTAAGTCCGCTAATCAAGATTTAGTAACCCTGGCGCTGGGTAGGCTGGAAGCTATTGTTAACAGTATAGAATTACGCAGCTAGTATGCAGGTGGAGGAATTTACGCCGGTATCCTGTGAATCAATCCCAGAAAACCTGGAACCGGGGAAGCTTTATATATCGGAGGCGCAGACTACAGCCGCGCACCTGTGCCCCTGCGGGTGCGGGTGCGAAGTTGTGCTACCGTTTGTAGAGCTGGGCAGGAATCCCGGTAGAAACTACCCCGGCGCAGGCGGTAGATACCTGGTACTAACAAAGCCTGGCGCTGGCGTCTTTTCCTTCGCTCCCTCTTTCAATCCGCACAGGGGCTGCCGGTACTTTATAACCCGTAATAAAGTGTGTATGCTATGAAGCTTGCCTGGGATTCAAAAAAGCGGGTAGATAGCCACGACGGGGGCTACCACCGGGAACGGTCCGCGGATCCGTACCACTCTTACCGCTGGACGCGGCTAAGCCTGTCCTTTCGGGAAAGCCACCCGCTTTGCGAAAGATGCAAGCGCGCCGGTATAGTGAAGGCCGCTACCTGCGTAGATCATATAATACCGTTTCCTGTCTGCCGGGATTTTTTCGACAGGGCTAACCTACAGGCGCTGTGCGACGAATGCAATAACCAGAAAGGACAGGAAGATAAAGCGGTAATAGAAGCCTGGAGGAAACAACACTTAAAATAATACGCTATGAACGAAAAGAAAATTAAAAACATTTTTACGGCACTTATCGACGGCTGCGACGCCGCCACGGCCGCGCAGGTATCCTTTGCTGAACGGCTGGCGGCGGTCCGCGCCCTGGCGCTGGATGCGCTTAACGAAACCCGCCCGGAGGTCCCCGCGGGCTTTGTGGATCTGGGCTTACCTTCCGGCCTTCTTTGGGCTGAAAAGCAGGAAGAGGGCTACTACACCCACGAAGAGGCCGTAGAGAAGTACGGCGAAGCCCTGCCGCAGCCGGAAGAGTTTGTAGAGCTTTGGCGGGTATGTAAGTGGGACTGGGACAAGAAGCGCAAGGGATACACCGTTACAGGCCCCAACGGTAATAGTATCTTCCTGGCGGCGTCCGGCTATCGCTATAGTACCGGCGGCGGCCTTGGCGACGTAGGCAGCTACGGCTACTACTGGAGCGCAGCCCAGTACAGCGCAGACTACGCCTACGATTTGGGCTTCTATTCGGGCAGCGTTTACCCGCTGAACAACGGCAACCGCGCTATCGGCTTTTCCGTGCTGCCCGTCCGAAGAATTTATTAAAAACTTTTGCCCGCGCCTATCTTGACGGGCGCGGGCGGTAATCACTATAGCTATGTGTATAAAGAATCTGTTAAAACTTATCCGCCGGTCCGGGTGCAGGAAGGCGGAAGACGTGGCCGCCCAGCGGGCGCAGGCCGCGGCGGCTGCCCAGGCCGCAGAAGTAGCAATAGAAAACAAAGCCCAGGCCGCGGTAGAAGATGCGGAGACGGAGGGCCAGAGGACACCGCCTAAAGCGGTAGACGCCTTTAAGGACGGCCAATTTATCCGGCGCTTTCCTTCTATCAAAGAGGCGGAGAGGGTTACAGGTGTAAACCGCAGTGGTATTACTAAATGCCTGTCCGGGCAGCGTAAAACCGCTGGCGGCTATGCGTGGCGCCTTGTGGAAGGGGGTAGGGGGTAAAAATCTCTTTGCCACTTTTGCGCCAAGACCACGCCCCCAATTTTGCGCGCGCGCTGTCAAAATTGGGGAACCTATATAGCAGGGGCCGCCCCGGCGGCGCCCTGGCTGGGTTTTCCCCTTCTGGGGCTTTAGGCGCGCGCACGTGCGCGTATAGCAGCTTTTACTATGTCAAAGGGACGAAAAAAACTACCGCAGGAAGTGTTAGACCTGCGCGGGACCGCCAGGAAGGACCGCCAGCGCCCTACCGCAGTGAGCGGCCCGAAGATAGATAAATACGATATCCGGGCGTGGACCGTGCCCGGCTACGAATTGCTAACAGACAGGGCGCGCAAGATCTACGCCCGCGCCTGTCGGAATTGTATAACTATAAAGATTCTTTCGGCGCAGGACTTTAACCAGCTCTTAGCCTACGCCAGGGAATACGACCTATACTTAGATGCAGTAGAGGACGTACAGAAAAACGGGCGGACCTATAGCTACCTGGATAAATTCGACCAGAGGCACTATTACGACAACCCGGCAGTACACCAGGCTAATAACGCACTGCGCAATATCCAGGCTATAGGCTCTAATTTTGGCTTTTCGCCCGTGGATCGGCAAAAGCTGCATATAAAAGAGGCGGAAGATCCTATGGCGGCTATTAAACGGATAATGGCCGTACAGGTTGACTTTGAAAACGAAGACAGTGAACCGGATAACCAGTAAAGTACAGGCTTACGTAGATAGCATACTATCTGGCAGCGTACCCAGCTGCGAGACGGTACGGCTAGCCTGTGAACGCTGGAATAACGACTGGAAGCGGAAGGATCTATATTTCGACGAAGCGGCGGTAGGTAAATTCTACCGCTTCGCTACCAATCTAAAGCACTACAAGGGCGAAAAGGCCGGGACGTATATAAAGCTAGAGCCGTGGCAGCTCTTTATAGCTGCTAATATCTTCGGCTGGAAGCGGAAGGATACTAAAAAGCGCCGGTATATCTACGCGGACGTTTTCGTACCACGAAAGAACGGTAAAACCACTTTTGCCGCTATTATTGCCCTGTACTGTGAACTATTCGACGATGAGCCAGGCGCGGAAGTATACGCCGCGGCCGTGGATAAAGAGCAGGCGCGTATATGTTTTGGCACGTCCCAGGAGCTTATAAAGGGCAGCGTATTTGCCCCCGCCGTGCAGCTCTTCCGGGGATCTATCGTAAGCCCTTCTACCGCCAGCGTCTATAAGCCTCTTTCCAAAGAGACAAAAAACAAAGACGGACTTAACCCCCACGCTGCGGTATGCGACGAGCGCCACGCCTGGAGTACTAACGAAATCTACGAAGTATTAAAAACTGGTATGGGGGCCAGAAGCCAGCCGCTTATATTTTCGATATCTACGGCCGGTACGGATACTTCCTTACCCTACTTCCGGGATCTGGAAACCCTGGAAGACGTAATACGCGGTATCAAGGAAAAGGATAACCACTTTATTTTACTCTTCCGGCCGGACGCTACCGATAACTGGGAGGATCCGCAGACCTGGGCGAAGGTTAACCCGAACTTAGGCGTATCCCTGTCCCTGCGCTATATGCAGGAAGAGTACGAAGAGGCAAAACTAAAGGGCGGTACCACGCTAGCGGCCTTCCAGACGAAAAATTTAAATATGTGGGTTGACGCCCCGGAAGTATGGATACCAGACGATGACGTACAGGCCTGTAATAGCCCGCTGGACGAATCAAAGCTAGCCGGGGAAGATTGCTACGTAGGTATAGACCTTTCCAGTAAAACAGACCTTGCCGCCGTGGCGTTTTACTTCCCGAAATACAAGGCCGCTAAATTCCGCTTCTTTATCCCGGAAGAGAAGGTAAAAGAGAAAGAGGATACGGTAGACTATAGGCTATGGGCTAGCCAGGGATATATTACCGTTATGCCTGGGAAAATCCTAGACGAAGACTGGTTTATATCGTATATCCTTCTGGACTTTGACCGGTATAAAATCAAGTGTATAGCCTACGATCCCTGGGGTATGTGGAATATCTTGCAGAAATTCGGCAGGTACCGGGACCAGCTGCTAGAGTACCAGCAATCTATACGCTATATGTCCGTACCTACTAAGCAGCTGGAGGCTATGATATACCGAAAGGATATTACGCTACTGGGCAACCCTGTAATACGCTGGAACTTTAAAAACGTGGTTATTTACCGCGATCCAAACGCTAATATAAAGCTGGATAAAGCCCGGAGCCGGAATAAAATAGACGGCGTAGTAGCGCTGGTAGATGCTATCGGAGGGTACCTAAATCTTACCGCAGAGGACAATAAAGACCAAATATACAGTACACACACGCTACGCACTATTAGTATGGATGATAACTAGGTATGGATACAGTTAAACGAATAGTAACGGATTCCGGCTTTATAGCCGAATTCTGGGACCGCCTACGGCAATACCGGAAGACGGAACCGGCAACCACCCACAGGGCGGTATACGAAGAGTTAAACGCCCTTTTTGAAGCTGAATACGGAGAGCCTAAGTACAAATCTTTCGACGCCTTCCGCGTGAAGCGGGACCGCCTGCAAAAATCAAAATAGAACAAACGTTCACTTTTCCCGGCCGCCGCTTTTATATCTTCGCGGAAACTCTTACAAGGTATGCGGCTAATTGAACGTTTAGACAGGTGGATAGCACAGCGGCGCGGCTTAGTTGTTGCGCCGAAAGATTCCGCGCTAGCCACTATCCCGGAAGTTAATTTCGGGGTATCTGTCAATAATAATACCGCCCTTAAGATTACCGCCCTTTATGCCGGTATCCGTATCCGATCGGAGAATATAGCCAGCTTCCCAAAATACGTTAAACGCCAGACCGCAGAGGGGCTGATAGACGAACCGCGCCACCCGGCCTATAGCGTTATTAACGTTAAGCCTAACCGTTATACTAACAAATTCGATTTTTGGAACTGTATCTGCACCTGGCTGGACGGCTGGGGAAACGCTTACGCAATTATTGAGCGCGGCCCCTGGGGGGATCCGGTAGCGCTGCACCAGGTACACCCCTCCAACGTGCAGGTAACGGTAAGTAACGGGCGGAAGTGGTACCGCGTTACTATGGCGGATCCTAACCTATCCTTCCTTAACGGCACCTATTCGGATGAAAATATACTGCACTTTATGCTAGTAACCTTAGACGGCGTAAAGGGCGTTAATCCGATTATCTATAACGCTATGTCGCTAAGTAAGAATCTGGCTACGGAAAAGTTTGCCAGCGAATTCTACGAGCGCGGCGGCAATATAAAAGCCGTTATGGAGACGGAAGGGCACTTCGGGGACGATGAATATAATAACTTTATGTCGCACTTTAAAGCGACGTCTAAGAACTTCGATATACCCCTATTGGAGTACGGCGTAAAGTATAAGCAGCTTTCGGTAAACCCCGTGGCGGCCCAGTTGATCCAGTCCGAAACGCTAAGTATACAGGACGTTTGCCGTATTATCAATATCCCGCCGCATATGGTAGCGGAGCTATCCCACGCCACCTTTAGCAATATCGAGCACCAAACTATACAGTTTGTGCAGTATTCGCTACGCCCTACGGTTAAGCGGCTGGAATCCGAACTAGAAAATAAGCTTTTTACCGGCAGCGAGGCTGGCGCCTATTCGGTAAAATTTGCGCTGGACGGCCTGTTACGTGGGGACACGCAGGCGCGGAGCGCCTACTATCATAATGCAATACTGGACGGCTACTTAAGCCGTAACGAAGTGCGCGAAATGGAGGGACGCCCCCGTATTGAAGGCCTGGACGATTACTTATACCCGCTTAATACCGGCGTAGTGGGGAAAGAAGACAATAACGAATAAAATTTAAAGATATGCCTAAAAATGAAATTAAAATCCGGGCATTTAGTACGGAATTTCGGAAGAAGGCAAAGGACAACGCGGAGGACCGTACTATTACCTTTGTCGCTTCCACCGGCGCCAGGGACAGCGCGCACACCGTCTTAAACCAGGATAACTGGGATTTAGCCCGCTTTAACGCTAACCCTATTATAGGCTACCAGCACGAAATTTACGGCGCCTGGAGTGCCGGGGACGTGGACTTTGTTATAGGCAAGGGACACGCCTACGTAGAAGATAAAAAGCTTATGGTAGATATCACTTTTGAGCCAAAGGATATTAACCCCCTGGCCGAGAAGATCTACCAAAAGATTTTATTTGGCTCTATTAACTCCGTTTCCGTAGGCTTCCTGCCTATCGGTAAGGGCGCCTGGGGTAAAGGCGAGGAAGGCCCCGGCGAGGCCCGCGAAACCTACTACTATGCCGGGCAGCAGCTCTTAGAAATTTCTGTAGTTAATATCCCGGCAAACCCGGAGGCTACAAAGAAGGGAGAAGATAGCGCGGCGGCAGAGCTGGAAGAGCTGCGGAAGCAGGGAGCGCCCGCCACGGATCCCGCCCCGGATGCAGGCAAAGAAGCCGAGCTTAAGAGGAATTCTATTTTAACGATTGCGGCGGCAACGTTGCAATTATAAAACCAAAAACAATATGCGTAAAATTTTTGAAATCCGTAAAGATCTTTCCGCTAAGATCGCAGAGGTAAAAGCCCTGGATCCGAAGCAGAACGCCGAGGCCGTGGAAAAAGGCCTTAAGGAGATCGAAGCCCTTAGAAAAGAGCTTGAACAGGCGCAGCAGATCGAAGCGGCAGAACAGCTTGCCGCCGACGAACAGTTTAACCAGATGCAGAAGAAGGCGGGCCGCCCCTTCAGTATCGTAAAATTCTTCCGCGAGCTTTCCAGCGAAAAGGGCCTTACTGGCCTGGAGGCGGAGGCCGCGGAGCTGGGCGCTAAGGAATACGAGCGCCTGGGCCTGTCTGTCGCTGGCGCCGTTATCCCTTCCGCTTAC
>JAEEGL015238534.1_pt1 | contig 31886 bp, 32 predicted proteins | sample 9134231 | NCBI WGS metagenome assembly JAEEGL01 (sample SAMN16246548, study PRJNA631951) | gut metagenome | biome: gut microbiome; feature: rumen; material: fiber-attached | host: Bos | place: Iran: Karaj | collected 2018-10 | reverse complement strand
GTGCCTCTCGAAGATTCTGGAGATCACGCAGGAGAAAAAAGCGCTGTTTGCCGCCGTCTCCGATATCCGCGACGAAAGCGACCGCACGGGTACGCGCGCGGTCATCGAGATCAAGAAGGACGGCGATCCCGAACGCATTTTGCAGCTGTTGTTCAAGTATTCCGACCTGCAGTGCACGTTCGGCGCAAACTACGTGGCGATCGCAGACGGCAAGCCGCAGCAGCTGAACCTCAAGCAGATCATCGAATACTACGTGCGCCATCAGCGCTCTGTCGTAACGCGCCGCACGAAGACCGAGCTGGAGATCGCAAAAAAACGCTGCCATATTTTGGAGGGCCTGATGGTTGCGGTCAACAACCTCGACCGCGTCATCAAACTGATTCGCGCGAGCAAGTCGCCGAAGGAAGCTCGCGAAGACCTGATGAAGACCTTCAGCCTCACCGAAATTCAGGCGCAGGCGATCCTCGATCTGCGGCTGCAAAAGCTCACGAATCTGGAACTTTTGGCGATCGAAAAGGAATATCGCGACGTCAAAAAGCTGATTGCGGAATTGGAAGCGATCCTGGCTTCGGATGTGAAGCTCGTGCACTTGATAAAGAAAGAACTCTTGGACGTGCGCAAGCTGTTCGACGGCAAACGCAAGACGCAGATCATCTCTGCGGAGGGCGAAGTCGAAGCCGTAACAAACGAACCGGAGGCGATCGAAGAGATGATCGTTGCGGTCTGCGCGGACCTCAAGATTCGCAAGTGCCTAAAGCGCCAGTTCAACCTTTCGCAGATTCGCGCCGACAAGCCGGAACGCATTCTGGAGGTCAACAGTAATGAAAGCATTCGGCTGTTTACGAACCGCGGCGCAATGCTGAACCTGAAGGTATCGGACATTCCCGAGACGCGTCCTGCTGCGCGCGCGGCGAATCTCGTCAGCATGGTCGAGCTCGAAAAGGGCGAGACAATCGTCGGTGCGTTCCCCGATTCCGACGAAGGCAGCTATCTGTTCTGCACGACCGGCGGCATGGTAAAGCGGTCGAAAGCCGCGGATTATCGCGTGCGCGGCAAGCGCACAGCAGCGCTGAATCTGAAGGACAAGGACATGCTCCTGGGCGCGTATCCGATGCCAACGATGGACATCCTTCTGGTGACCGAGCGCGGCATGTGCATCCGCTTCGCCGCCGATTCCGTGCCGGAAACCGGACGCGCGGCGGCGGGCGTCATCGGCATCAAGCTCGAACCGAAAGATCGCGTCATGGCGTGCATGCCGGTCGGCGACGAAGGCGAGCTGATCGTGCTCACCGACCGCGGATTCGGCAAACGCAGCTTCCTGTTCGATTATGAGCAGCAGGGACGAAACGGCAAAGGCGTCAAGACCTTTGACTTCCGCAAAAACGGCAGCAACGGTTCCCGCATCGCCTACGCCGGTACGGTGCAACAACCGTTTACGCTCGTCATCGAACAGCGCCACGGGGCCAAGACGCCTTTGAACACCGAACAGATTCATATCGAACCGAAGGCGAGCAAGGGCGAAATGCTGCTTGCGGTGGTCCTGGATGACGAAGTCGTTTCGGCATACCGTTCTGACGAATAAAGCTTTCGGCTCGGTCGATTGAGCAAAGTGTTCCATCGACCGGTTTTCAGCCCGCGCCGATGCATCAAAGATTACACCGGACGGCGCGGACTGCAAGGCGTCAAACGCATCTCACATGTCTCTGTATTTGACGAATAATAACCGAAAATTCTCTTCATAAAACAGCTTCCCGATTTTTCGATAAGCAAAAGGACTGCCGCAGATGCGACAGTCCTTATTGTTCTATCGTTCAGTCCTTGAACAGCCATCGGCTCAACAGGAAGGTTTCGAGCGCTTCAAGCGATTCCGGTGTTACCGGTGCGTCTGTTTCGATCAGCCAGAACGCATTGAAGATGTTCTTTTCGACGATGCGGCCCGTGCCGTCCGGGCGGATGCAGCGCAGGCTGTCCACGACGCCTTCGATGTTCGTCTGTGTCCAATCGCTGCCGTCGTTCCGATAGACGTCGAAATGCGGCGCACCGTTCTTGACAATGATCGCGGAAACGCCCGTTCCGTCCTTTGTAAACGTCACGCGGTATGCGGTTTCGCCCTCGAATTCCGTTTCGTGAATCGCAAGGTCCTCCGCTTCGCCGTCGCGAAATTCGAACAACACGCCGGTGCGATGCTTCAGCTCCTCCGCCGTCAGCCCCGCAAGCTGTTTCTGTACCTCCTCGGGCATTTCGGCAGCGCAATAGGTCAGCGAATACCAATCGTTTTTCTGTCCGTTTGAGACAACAATCACGCCCGCGCCGGTCCAATAGCGGCTCCAATAGACCGCCCCGCCGTTCGAAGCCACGTACGGATCGATTCCCTCGAGATATGCCTTGCCGTAACGCTCGGCAAGTCCTTCCTCCGCCGCGCCGCGCTTATTAATGTCGCCGTAGAGTACAATCTCGCATACGATTCTGCAAGGCTCCTGCGCATCCGGATCGGTCTGCGTGAACGCGGTACCGCGCACTTGCTCACCGAACAGATCGCCCTCGATTGCGATGTTGCCGTAGCTGTCGATATACGCCTTATCGACGCCGAGCTCCTCCGCCGTTTTGCCGATCCATGCAAAGGATTCTGTGATATCCTGTAACGGATCGTTTTGAATGGCTCCCTTTCCGCTGTTCCCCGTCATCGCGCAGCCGCACAGCAGCGCCAACACAAGGATTGCAATCCGTTTTATCATTCGCAGTTCCCCCGCCTTTATTCTGTCAGTTCAATCAAGTCCGAAAGATCCGATATCTCGAAACACCCCTGCGGCAGCATCTTCGGATGCTTGCCCGACTGCCATGTGTGGATATATGCGCCTCGGATCCCCACCTCGTGCGCACCTTGCATATCCGCAATCGCGTCGTTTCCGACCATGATCGCATCGGCGCGGTCGATGCCGTATCGCGATAAAAGCAATTCATAGAGCCCATGATACGGTTTTTTCATACCCGCATCGCTTGAAAGCAGAATGCCGTCAAACCGATCCGAAAGCCCGAGCGTGTGAAGCTCGTTGTTTGTAAAACATGATTGCGCGTTGGATAAAAGATAGACGCGCCTGCTCGCCGCATGCAGCGCGTCAAGCGTTTCGATCGCGTGCGGCATCGGACGGAGCCATTCGGTCGAACGTTCCCGAAAGAATCCTGCATGTCGCTCTGCCGTCGCTTCGTCATCGGTTTTGAGCAAGCGCAGGAAAACGTGCAGCAGCTCCGGCTCGACAAACGCTTCCGGCACATCGGAAAGCACGGCTGCGCGCTTTTTGACCTCGTCCGCGCATAACGCAAGATAGGCTGCGCGATACGTTTCGGCGGTGTAAGCGCTGCAGCCGCACGCGTTCGCATCCGCCGCCGCATCCGCCCACAGTGCGGGAAGCGTTTCGTCGGTGCAGACGTCGGCAAGCGTGCCGTACAGATCGAAAAGAAAGACAGTTGGTTTCATGGTGATTGCAGTATACCATGCCTGTACGCGGTTTGGCTATCCCTTTTTCAAAAGAAGACTGATTGCATTGCGGATACGGAGATGGTATAATGAAGCAACAACCGAAAGGAGTTTTTGTATGGAAAAGCAAAGCATTCATACCGACAACGCACCGGCGGCGATCGGTCCCTATTCGCAGGGCGTTGCGGCGGGCGATTTTGTGTTCGTATCCGGTCAGCTGCCGCTCGATCCGAAGACCGGCAAATTCCCCGAAGGCATTGCGGCGCAGACGCGACAGTCGATTCAAAACCTACGCGCGATCCTGCTTCAAGCAGGCACGGACCTCGACCGCGTCGTCAAGACGACCGTATTTTTGTATGATATGAACGATTTCGGCGCGATGAACGCGGTCTATCAGGAGCTGTTCGGCGCCGAGAACTGTCCCGCCCGCGCAGCGATCGAAGTGCGCCGTCTGCCGAAGGACGCACTGGTTGAGATCGAAGCGATTGCAATCCGGTAAAGAACCGGTCGGTTGAACGAGTTTCAACCGACCGTATTTGTTATTTGCGTTTCATCAGTTTTTTCAGAACCGGCGTCAGGCCGGTTTTTCTTGCAATGCGCTTCAAAAGCCGAACGCCGTGCATCCACAGCGCGCGCAACGGATAGAGCGCGTTCCAAACGAAAACATAACAACGATAGCCGCGCGCGTCGACGCTGTGCTGTTTTCCTTTCCGCACAAAGCCCTTGAGCACACCGATCACGTCGCCGTCGGGTACGTGCTCCAAAGCGTAGGTGTTGTCGCCGCGGATGCGATAATATCCGTCTTTTACCTGAATGACCCGATGCAACACATACTGATCCCTGCGCCGGTACAGCGCGACGTCGAATCGTTTGAGCCGCCCCGCCGGTACTTCGATCTCAACAAGATCCCGGTTCTGGCGCAGCATCGGCTCCATGCTGACGCCGCGGGTCTTATAGACCAACCGCCCGTCACAGGCAAGGATGTCTTCGAATGTGGCTGTTTTGATTGTTTCCATCGGTCCTCTCATTCCGATTGCTTCGACGCGACCGCCGCAATGTCCGGCCAGCGCCTGATAACATATTGTACCGCATTTTTGCTGTGCGGCACAAGACAGGCGGTGCAGTTTTTCACGCCGGTTTCGGTATAGGTAAAGTTGCCGCCGCATTTATCGCCCAGCATGTACAGCGGGCAGTAACAGAACAGACAGTTGAAATCCTCCGGGTGCGCCGTCTTATGACACGGAAAGTACTTGCAGTCGGTGTTTTGAAAGAACGAATCGCTGTTCATGCTTTGCCTCCTCTTGTTTCATCAATCATGTACAACAGCGCGTTGACGATGCACGCCGCAACGTTGCTGCCGCCCTTTCGACCCCGTGCGACGATGTGCGGCACATCGGTTTCCGAAATCAGCTCCTTGGAAGCGACGACGTTGACGAACCCGACCGGCACGCCGATGATGAGTTTCGGTCGATAGCCCGCGTCGATGTGCTCGCGCAGACGAATCAATGCCGTCGGCGCGTTGCCGATCGCAAAGATCACATTCCCGCCCATGCGCACCGCCTTATCCATGCTGACCCGCGCACGCGTCACGCCCTGCGTCTTGGCTTCCCTTGCCACGTCCTCGTCGGACATAAAGCAGTACGAAGAACAGCCGAGCCTTTCCGCCGCGCGCTTGTTGACGCCCGCAAGCGCCATCTGCGTGTCGGTGACGATCGCGGCGCCGCCTTTCAGTGCATCCAGCGCATACCGCACCGCATCCGGCGAAAAAACGAGGTTGTCCGCATAGTCGAAATCCGCGGTCGTGTGGATAACGCGCTTGACGATCGGCGCCTGTTCGGGATCGAGTTTGCGATCGCCGAGCTCCTCGGTGATGATGCGAAAGCTCTCGCGCTCAATGTCCATCGGCGCAATCTTTTGAATCTCCGTCATACGCCCTCCTTCAAAATGCGATTGATCGCCCGCATGTCCATGTGGTTTCGGATCGTGTCGGCAAGCAGATCGTACTGGCGCTGCTTGTACGCTTCGCCCGAGACCGTACCGAGTGCCGCAGGATCGACGCCCTTGTGTTCGGCAAGCGCCCGCACGACGGTTCCCGCCACCGCGTCGCCGTCAAAGATGCCGTGCACGTAGCAGCCGTACACGCTGCCGTGCTGCGCGCCGTCGCTGCGCGTGCCGCCGCCGACCGTATCGGTGATTGAAACGATCGGCGCGTCGGTTGCGCTCTCGCCCATGTGAATCTCATACCCTTCGAACGGCTGCTGCGACAGCACGGACAGCGTGCCGGAAAGCGTACCGAACGTGCCAAGCACGCGGGTGCGTGTCTTTTGCTCGGAGAACACCGTGTCGATCGGCAAAAGGCCCATGCCGCGCAGCGTGCCGCCGTGCTCCACGCCGTGCGGGTCACAAATCGTTTGTCCCAGCATCTGATACCCGCCGCAGACGCCGAACACGGTACCGCCGTCATCCGCAAAGCGCAGAATCCTTGCTTCAAACCCGCTTTGACGGAGCCACTTTAGGTCCGCCATCGTGTTCTTGGTGCCGGGCAGAATGATCATGTCCGGCGCACCGAGTTCTTTGACGCTCTGCACATAGCGCACCGAAACGCCGTCGATCGCCTCCAAAGCGCGAAAATCGGTGAAGTTACTGAGGCGCGGCAGACGAATGACCGCAATGTCGACAAGCGCAGCGGATTTGTTTTCCAGGCGCTCGGAAAGGCTGTCCTCGTCGTCAATATCCAGATGCACGTACGGCACGACGCCGACGACCGGAATGCCCAAAAGGTCCTCAAGCTGCCTGACGCCGGGGGTCAGGATGGATTCGTCGCCGCGGAATTTGTTGATAATCACGCCCTTGACGAGCGCGCGCTCGTCGGGGTCGAGCAGCGCGACCGTTCCGTACAGCTGCGCGAACACGCCGCCGCGGTCGATATCACCGACCAACAGCACCGGCGATTTTGCCGCTTTTGCCATGCCCATATTCACGAACACATCCGCATCCTTCAGATTGATCTCGGCGGGACTGCCTGCGCCTTCGATCACGATCACGTCGTTCTGCGCGGAAAGCGTATTGTAGGCTTGCATCACGTCGGGCAGCAACGTTTTCTTCATGGCGAAATAGTCGCGCGCGGAAAGCGTCGCTTTGACCTCGCCGTTGACGATGACCTGCGAGCCCATATCGCTCGTGGGTTTCAGAAGGATCGGGTTCATCAGCACCGACGGTTCGATGCCCGCTGCCTCCGCCTGCACGACCTGCGCGCGGCCCATCTCGAGCCCTTCCCTGGTGATGAACGAGTTCAGCGCCATATTCTGTGCCTTAAACGGGGCGACGCGGTATCCGTCATGATGAAACACGCGGCAGAGCCCCGCGGCGATCAGACTCTTGCCCGCGTTGGACATCGTCCCCTGAATCATGATGGGTCTTGCCATTCAGTCCTCCTTTGCGCAGGCGCGTAAAAATCGTTCGATCGGCTTCGGATTCGATGCATGGAAGAGATGCGCAAAGCCCGCGAGGAGATTGCCGCACTGATGCATACACGTCCACGTTCTGCCGTTCGGTTTTGTCGCGGTGCAGTCGCTGCCGCAGTCCTCGCTTTCGAAATAGTGAAACTCATGCGCCTTGACCGGCTCGCCTTTTTTCAGGAACGCGCCATCCGCGTTTGCGGTCAGCGTGATGTAGCCGAATCTTGCGAGCTTTTGCGTGCGGTACGCCCTTGCGTGCAGCACGCCGCACATCGGGTACGCCGTACCGTCCATGTCTTCCAATGTCTCATGCAGATACAAAAACCCGCCGCATTCGGCAACGGTCGGCATGCCGTTTTCGATCGCCGTTTTTACGGACGCGCACATCGAAACGTTTTCGGACAGCTGTCTTGCGAACAGTTCCGGATATCCGCCGGGCAGGATCAGCCCCTGCGCGCTTTCGGGAAGCGCGGCATCGTGCAGCGGCGAGAAGAATAAAAGCTCTGCGCCGTACCGCTCCAGCAGCGCAAGATTGTCGCGATAGAGAAAGCAGAACGCCTCATCGCAGGCCACGGCAACGCGCGTATGCGGCAAATCGGGGACCGCAGGCTCCGCGGGGATGTCAAGCTCCGGCGCATCGTGCATCAACGCTTCCAATGCATCAAGATCGAGCGTTTCACTGAGCCGCCCGGCAAGACGGTCCAATCGGTCGTTGAGATCGCGCACAGCGTCCGGCGTGACAAGCCCGAGATGACGGCTTTCGATCACAAGATTGTCGGTTTTGGGCAGATGCCCGATCGGTACGACGCCCATCTCCCGCACCGCAGGCGCGAGCGCACGGAACACCGGCTCGCTCATCTGGTTGAATATGACGCCCTTGATGTTGCTGTCGGGTCGGAAATCGAGAAAGCCTTTGAGCGAGGCAAGCGCGGAAACGCTCTGCCCGCGCGCGTTCAGAATCAGCACGACCGGCGCTTGCAGCGTCTTTGCGATCGCATAGGTGCTTGCCTCGTCGCTCGCCGCCGAAAGCCCGTCGTAATAGCCCATCACACCCTCGATCACGGCGCAGTCGGCGTTTGCCGCATTGCATCCGTAAAGCAGCAAAAGCTGTTCGGGCGTGCAGAAAAACAGATCGAGCGTGCCCGACGGAACGCCGAGCGCCGCGCGCTGAAACATCGGATCGATATAATCGGGTCCGCATTTGAACGACACGACGCGCCTGCCGCGTACTAAAAGCGCCTTCAGGATGCCGCAGGTGATCGTCGTTTTGCCGCTGCCCGACGCGGGCGCGGCAAGCACGAGCCGCGGGCTACGCATCGGCTTCGCCCCCTTCGCAGGAAATGATATAGACCGGATTCTGCGCCGTCATCAGATGATATCCGCCGACCTTGCGCGCACGCGAAACGTTGAGCTCGACAATCTCCTCATTTGCAAGATGCAGCGCACGAATCGCTGCGGTCGCTTCCGCAAAGGTCTCGGCGGTCACGGTGTTCAGTACGATGCGCACATGCGGATTCTTCGAAAGCGCCGCCTCGAGGATCGCTTTGAGATTGCCGCCGCTGCCGCCGATGAACACATGCGTCGGCGCAGGCAGGTCAGAAAGCGCTTCGGGCGCAGAGCCTTCGACAACGGTCACGTTGGAAACGGCAAGACGCCGCTTGTTCCGTTCGATCAGCTCGCAGGCATCGGTATTGCGTTCGATCGCATAGACCTGTCCGCGATCGGCGATCTCCGCCATCTCGATCGAGACCGAACCGGTTCCCGCCCCGACGTCCCAGCAAAGGGCGTCGCGCGTAAGCCGGAGCTTCGAAAGCGTCACCGCGCGGACCTCGGACTTGGTCATCGGCACCTCGGTGCGCAGAAAATCTTCGTCGGCTCTGCCGTGCGTCACGACGCTTTGCGCCTGCGGGTTTTCAAGATAAAGCACCGCAAGCGAATCAAAGGTTTGTTCCGAAAGCTCTCCCGCCGTTCCGGTTACGATGCGCTCGTCCGGATAGGAGAGGTTTTCCCCGACCGTGACGGACACGTCGGAAAGCCCGTATTCGACCAGCATTTTGAGAATCGCGGAGACATCCGACTTGCCGCCGGTCAGCAGGAACACCTTGGGACGGGTCTTCACGAGCGCGACGGCATTTGCGTCGCGGCCGTGCGCGGAGGCGAGCGTCGCGTCGTCCCACGGTTTGCCGAGTCGCGCCGCAAGGTATACGACCGACGAGATGCCCGGCAGTACCGTCGGCCTGAGATCGGCAATGCGCGAAAGCAGCTGCTTCGTTCCGCTGTAAAAGCCGGTGTCGCCCGACATGGCGACGACAATGCGCCGCGCGGGGCTTGTGCGGATCAGCTGCTCAATCTGCTCGGACAGTACGGCGTTCTCCACCGGTTTGCCGAACGCTTTGAGCGCGTCGGCCACGCGCTTTGCGCCGATCAGAAGGTCCGCGTTTCGGATTGCATCCCTTGCCGCTTCGGTCAACTGTCCGACGCCGGTGCCGACGCCGAGAATCGTGATTTCCTTCTGCGCAACCAGCCCGAACCGTTCCGACAGCAGCGCAAGACATGCCGCTTCGGAAACCCCCTGCGCTTCACACGGACGGCGAATTACCACAGGCGTGACGGAAAGCGCCTTTGCCGCGGTGATCTTTTCCGTAAAGCCGCCCGCACTGCCGGTGTCCTTGGTAACAAGAAATCTTGCGTCGATGCTTTTCAGCATGGCGGCGTTCAGCTCCTCGGAAAACGGTCCCTGCATGCAGATCAGATGCTTTCCCGTAAAGCCGAGCGCAAACGCCGCGTCCGCAGATTCTTTGACCGGCAGAATGCGCGCAAACAGCCGCGTTTCGAAGTCTTTGACCGCGGTATAGGCGGCAAGCTCCTTGCTGCCGACGGTCAACAGCACGTTGCCCGCGGTGCCGTTCAGGTATGTGACCGCAGCTTCCGTGCTCTCGACGAATACGCAGCCGTCCGCGGCGGCCGCCTCGCGCAGCACGCGCAGATATGCCGTGTTTGTCCGTTCGCACACCGTTTGCAGCGTCCTTGTGACCTCGACCGCATACGGATGCGTGGCGTCGATCAAAAGCTGCGGCTGCATCTCTTGAATCAGCGCTTCGATCTCCGCTTCGTTTTTGCGTCCGTGCAGGACGCGGATGTTTTCGGCGGGCTCGATCAACGTTTCGCCGTACTCCGTGGCGACGCTGACCGTCACGGAAACCGGCTGACTTTTCAGGGCTTCGGCGATCTGCCGCCCCTCGGTTGTGCCCGCAAACAACAGGATGCTATTCATGCGCGTACCCTCTCGGCGTGACCATTCTGCCATTGATGTTCTTCGTTTCGGAATTGCCGATGAACACGGTCGAGAACATATCGACCTCGGTGTCATTAAGTTCGTTGAGCGTCAGGACGCGCGTCTGCTCGCCGTCCCTTCCGATGTTCTTCGCAATGCCGCAGACGGTTTCGGGCGAAGCGAAGCGGAGCACCAGTTCGCAAGCACGTTTGAGATAATCGCGGCGCTTATGGCTCGCGGGATTATAGAGACAGATTACAAAGTCCGCCTGCGCGGCGGCAAGCAGCCGTTTTTCGATCTTTTCCCACGGAGTCAGAAGGTCTGAAAGCGAAATGACCGCGAAGTCGTGCATCAGCGGCGCTCCCAGGATTGCCGCGCCGGAGAGTACGGCCGACACGCCGGGAATCGTCACAAACGTGACGTCCGGATATGCAGGCAGCAACTCCTCGATCAAACCGCTCATGCCGTATACGCCCGCATCGCCCGAGCAAACCATGGCGACGGTCTTGCCCGCCTGCGCGGTTTCCAACGCAAGGCGCACACGCTCCACCTCCTGCCGCATCGGGGTCGTCAGAAACGTTTTTTCGGGAAAATGCTCCCGAATGAGATCGATGTAGACCGTGTATCCCACGATCACATCGGATGCGCGCAGCGCCGTAAGCGCGTCGCCCGTCATACCCTCGAACCTGCCGGGGCCGAGCCCCACCGCATACAGTTCAGACAAAGGAAATCCCCTCCTCCGTTTTTGCAAGCGCGAAGGTCATGCCGTCCTCCGCGATTTTCGTTTGTACCAATGTGTCGCCGCCTGCAAGCAGTGCCGCGCGCTCGCAGACGCAATCCGTACCTGTCGTCTCCCTGACGAATGCCGAGCCCGAAAAACTACCCTGCACCGCGTTGAGTTGCTCCGCAGTATAAGTCAGAAACGGCAGCGCGTGCCGCTTTGAAAACGCAAGCAGCGCGGGCTCGTTCTTTTTGAGATCGATGCTTGCCATGCAGCGCAGCTCCGAAGTTCGGACGCTGCAGGCGGCAAGCTGCTTTTGTACGAACGCGTCCATTTCGTCCGCATCCTTGCCCTTCCGACAGCCGACGCCGAGCACGAAGCGCTGCGGAACAAGGCGCAGAGTCCGTTCAAACGGCGAACCGTCGGTATTTGTGACATAGACGCCGAAGCGCGCTTCCCCTTCGGTCAGTCCATTCGGCAGCGGTCCTTCTGCCGGCACATCGGAACGAAAGCCGACCGGCTCGCCCGCAAGCAGCGCCGCTGAAATCTCTTTGCAGAGCGCCATGTCCGAAATGTGCAGATGATTGCGCGCCGCAAATTCATCCACCGCAAACAGGCCGTTAACGTCCGTCGCCGTCGTAACGACCGGCGTCGCAGGAAGCGTTTCGGCAAGTGCGAGCGCCAACGCATTCGCCCCGCCGATGTGCCCCGAAAGCAGCGGAATCACAAACGTCCCCCGCTCATCGAGCACCAGTACCGCAGGATCGGTCGTCTTGCTCTGCACCCACGGCGCGATCGCGCGCACCGCTATGCCGCTTGCGCAGCAAAAGATCAACGCGTCGGCTCCTTGAAAACCGTCCTTCGCCCATTCGGACGCGGAGACCGTCAAAGGCTCGTCGCCGATCTCACAGAATTTCGGCAACGCAAAGCGACGGCAGCTGTGCCCGCGCGCCGTCAATGCGTCATACACACGGCGGGCGGTCGCCGCGCCGTTTCGGGAATAGGAAACGATGCGAACGGTCATCGACTCACTCCTTCGCCTTGCGGAATTCGGTACTGAACGACGGATTGTACAACTCGGAACGCGCGTAGCCGCTTTGACGGACCGCGTCACCCACGATGATCAGTGCGGTCTTTTGAATGCCGTTCTCCTTTGCGCTCTTTGCAAGCGTGCCCACGTTGCAGATCACGCGTTTTTCGTCCTCCCACGTCGCCTTATAGACGATCGCGGCGGGCGTATCGGCTTCGCAGCCGCCCGCAAGCAGTTCTTCCTGCGTTTTTTTTAAAAGTCCGGTGCTCAAAAACAGTACCATCGTCGCTTTGTGCTGCGCAAACGAACGGACGCTTTCACGCTCCGGTACCGGCGTACGCCCCGCCATACGCGTGATGACGACGCTTTGCGAGACGTTCGGCAGCGTGTATTCCATGTTGAGCGCCGCCGCCGCGCCGCAGAAAGCGGATACACCCGGCGTGTAATCGTAGGCGATGCCCTTTTCGTCAAGCGCGTCCATCTGCTCGCGGATCGCGCCGTACAGACACGGATCGCCGGTGTGCAGGCGCACGGAGGTCAATCCGTTCGCCTCCGCGTCGAACAGCACGGCAAGCACCTCCTCAAGCGTCATCTCCGCGCTGTTATATACCTTTGCGCCGTCCTTGCGGTACGCAAGAAGTTCCGGATTAACGAGCGATCCCGCATAGATGATAACGTCGGCCTCGGAGAGAAGCCGCTGTCCGCGCACCGTAATGAGATCGGCCGCCCCGCAGCCCGCGCCTACAAAATGAATCATTGCCGTTCCTCCTTGACAATCGTAACCAGATAATAGCCCGCATCCATTGGAATCTCCGCCGCATTGCGATAGATACGCTGCTGCCCGGTGCCGCAGTTTTCCACCGCTTCGATCTCGCCGTTTGTATGATGCAGCGCTTTGAGAAGCGGCGCAAGCTCGCCCTTCATGAACACCTTAGTCCCCGAAAGGCGCAGCGCGTCCTCGGCGTTTGCGGAGCCGGGCAGGATATGCAGCGGTCCGCGGTCGGTGCAAAGCGGTTCTTTGAGCGCAGCGGCCGATGCGCAGAACGAGGGCACACCCGGTACCCATTCGACCGCAAAGCCCTGCGCTTCAACGCGCGCCGCAAGATAGGCGAACGTCGAATAGACCGACGGATCACCGAGCGTGACGAACACGACGGATTTGCCCTCCGAAAGCGCCGCGCAAAGCGCATCCGCGCCCGCCTGATAAGCGCGCTCGCGCGCTTTTTGATCGCGCGTCATCGGCATGTCGATGCAAAGCACCGGCTTGTCCGCCGCTTCCTTGACCGCGCCGCACGCGATCCGGTACGCAAAGCACTGTTTGGCGCTGCGATGCGGAATTGCCACGCAATCGCACGTTTGCAAAAGCCGCGCTGCCTTTAAGGTCAGAAACTCCGGATCGCCCGGTCCGACGCCGACGCCGTACAGAATGCCTCGATTCATAGTCCCTCCCGTGTCCATTGCCGTGCCGTTTCGGTCTCAAGCAGTTCGCGATTGCCGCCCGTAAAGACGATCACGCCGCATGCGATCTGTTCCTTGACCCGCGCATGCAGCGCAAAGTCGATCCGCGCGTTCAAAACATCCAACGTCCCCTGCAAAAGCCCGCGCGCCTCCAGAATGCGCAGCATTTCGTCGGTCGTGACGCAATCGAGAAGCGACCGCGCCGTGTCCGCGGCTGCACCGGCTTTGAGCGCCGCCGCCGCCATGAGTTCCGCGCGGCAGTCGCCCTCCTTGGAATGCGTGTTCATAATCCCGCCGGAAAGCTTGACAAACTTGCCGATGTGTCCGACGAGCAATACCCGCTCAAAGCCCGCATCAATCGCCGCGTCCAACGCTTTACCGATATAGTTCGAGCATTTGACGACGCGTTCGTCCGAAACGCCGTATACATCGTTCAAAAAATCTGCGCCGTAATTTCCGGGCGTCAGAATCAGAAGCGTGTCGCCGAGCGCCTTTCGCTGTTTGATTTCAAGCACAATGCTGTCAATCAGCGCGTCCTCGCTCATCGGCTCGACGATGCCGCTTGTTCCGAGAATCGAGATGCCGCCTGCAATGCCGAGACGCGGATTGAACGTCTTTTCGGCAAACGCGACGCCCGCGGGAACCGAGATCACGACCGACAGCCCGATCGGGGCCTCCACCTGCTCGGCGACCTCTTCAACCGCCGTGCGAATCATCGCAAGCGGAACCGGATTGATCGCCGCCGCGCCGATTGCCTGCTTGAGCCCGGGCTTGGTAACCCGCCCGACGCCCTCGCCGCCGTCGATTTGAATGCCCGCCGCATCGGAAAACGCGACCTTTGCATAGACAAGTACCCCGTCGGTCACATCCGGATCATCGCCGCTGTGCTTTTGCACCGCGCACGACGCGAAGCCGTCGCCCAAAACGGGTTCCAGTACTTCGAGATTGAGGTCGATCCCCTTGGGTGTGCGAATCCGTACGGTTTTCGGCGTACGCTTCGTCAACAACAGCGCCGTCGCCGCCTTCGCCGCCGCGGCCGCGCAGGTTCCGGTTGTGTAGCCGAACTGCAGGCGTTTGCCGTCCTTCTGTATATAAAAGTCCTCGATGCCGGTTTTATGCATGCAGCACCTCCGAAATTGCCGCGATCAGCGCCGCGTTTTCTTCGTGCGTGCGTACCGCAATGCGCACGTCACCCTTCGAAAGACCGCGATAATTGGCGCAGTCACGCACCAGTATGCCCTTTTCCAACAGCCGCTCATACAGCGTCGGAACGCCGGAAAGCAGCAGATAGTTTGCGTCGCCGTATCGCACGGAGACACCGATCCTTTGCAGCTCGTCAAAAAGATACGGCTTTTCCGCCGCAAACAGCGTTCGCGCCTTGATTGCCCAATCGGGACAATCCAGCGCCGCAAGCCCCGCCGCCTGCGCAAGGGTCGATACGTTCCACGGCTGCGTCGTTTCGGACATGCCGCGCAGGATGCCGCCGTGCTTTGAGATCGCATAGCCGAGCCGCACGCCTGCCATGCCGTAGGTCTTGGTAAACGCGTGCAGCAGCAGAACGCGGTCGTTTTCCCGCAAGGAACCGGCAAGCGAAAACGCCCGATCCGCATCCGTAAGGTCCCAGAAACATTCGTCCGAAAACAGCCATGTGCCGGTACTGCGGCAGCGATCGAGGATTGCAAGAAGCAGATCGCGGTCGATGCTGCATCCGGTCGGATTGTTCGGCGAACAGAGGAGCAGAACGTCCGTATCCTCTGTGATCGCGTCCAGAATGCGCGGCGTCACTGCAAAGCCTTCCTCGCGCAAAAGCGAATAAAACACCGGGGTAACGCCCGCGGCGACAAGCGCGGTCTCATATTCCGCAAACGACGGCACCGGCAGCAGCGCGGTTTTCGGACGCAGCGCCTGTACGAACGAAAAGATCAGCTCCGCGGCGCCGTTGCCGCAGAGAATGTGCTCGGGCAAAACGGCGTGCCGCGCGGCGAGCTTCTTGCGCAACGCCGTGCAGTACGGGTCCGGATAGCGCGAAACGTCGTTTGCCGCCTCGCGAATCGCCTCCTTGACCGCTTCGGGCGTGCCGAACGGATTGACGTTTGCGGAAAAATCGAGCGTTACGCGGTTTTTGTACACGTCGCCTCCGTGGACATAGTTTCCGAAAATCATAGCCCATGCCCTCCGAAAAACGCAAGCGGCAGCGCAATCGCCTCGAACAAAAACAGGAACAGCACGCTCGCGCCGTACATCAGCTTGCAGGTACACTTTACGTCGGCGCGCTCGATCGGACGGTCATTCTCGCCGATCGTCGGCTTTTCGACGCGCTTACCGAAATAGCTCGCAGGTCCCGCAAGCGCAATGTGCAGCGCGCCCGCCGCGACCGATTCGGTCTGCGCGGAGTTGGGGCTTGCATGCTTGCGCCGATCGCGCTTCCAGATGCAAAACGCATGCTTGCCGTCGAGCCCGAACAGCGGTGAAACTGCGATCATGGCAAGCGCAGAAAGTCTTGCGGGAAGGAAATTTGCGACGTCGTCGAGCTTTGCCGCGGCGCGTCCGAAGTATAAATAACGGTCGTTCTTATAGCCGACCATTGAATCCATTGTGTTAATTGCCTTATAGAAGAATCCGCCGACCGCGCCGAACAGGACCATATAGAACAGCGGCGCAATCACGCCGTCGGAGGTGTTCTCCGCAACAGTCTCGACGGTTGCCTTCAGAACCTGCTCCTCCGAAAGGCTGTCCGTGTCGCGCCCGACGAGCATGGAAATCTGTCTGCGTCCCGCTTCCAAGCCCTCTGTTTCGAGCACCGTTACCACCTTATGCGCTTCCTTTGCAAGGCATCTTGCGGCAATGCACTGCCAACACATGATCGTACTCATTGCAAAGTACGCCCACGGCGAGATCTTCCACAAACCGAACAGAATGCCGAAGCTTACGCCCGCGGAAAGGACCGGCACGAGGATTGCCATGCAAAGTCCCGCCGAAAATGCGCCGCGGTCGGTCTTCGGGAAGATGCGCCGTAAAACCTTTTCCGAAAGGGAAATCAGCTTGCCGATTCCGACGACCGGATGCGGCAGCCGGGCAGGGTCGCCGATGACGCAGTCAATCAGAAAGCCCGCAATCACGGATAACAGAGTGTATTGCCACAGGGTCATGGTTCGACCCCCTTTGTGAGCGTGTCAAGTCCGACAAGCAGGTTTTCCGCCCTTGCCGTCTCGAGCATCCGACCGTTTGCCGCGTTCGTTTCGCCGAAAGCTTCGACGGTGCAGAGGACCCTTCCGATCGCGCGCATACGATTGCACGCAGTTTGTTCGCTGTCGCGATCGATTGCGGCAAACGCGGGCACGGAAAGAAGCTCTGCCGACAACGCCTTGGCAACCGGATAATCGAGATCGCTTTCGGAAAGCACGCCTGCCGCGAACGGCACGCCCGCGCGCTGCAGGGTGCGATACACCGGAATGCCGCTGCCGCCGCCGCCGATCACGAATACCTGCGGCGCGCCGGTAACCGCGGGCAGCTCCACGCTGCCGAACAGCGCGTCGAAACTGCCGGTCTCGATGCCGTACAGAGAAGTGATGTAGTCGCTTTGAAAGATGTTTTCGGGCGTATCGCAGCGGTCGATGCGGTTCTGTGCGACGCAGACTACGCGGTCGGAAACCTTTTCGGCAAGATCGAGTTCGTGCAATGAAACGATCACCGCGACGCTGCGGGTTTTGACCATGGTTTTCAAAATATCCAGCAGCTCCAATTTATGCTTGACGTCCAAAAACGAAGTCGGTTCGTCCAATACGATAACCTCCGGCTGCTGCGCGATCGCGCGCGCCAGCAGGATGCGCTGCCGCTGTCCGTCGGAGATTGCGGAAAACGGACGGTCCGCAAAGTCTTGTGCATGGACAGTCGCTATTGCCTCGTCGACGATTCTGCGGTCCTCCTCGTTGAGGATGCCGAGTCGTCCGGTGTACGGATAGCGGCCGGTCGCGACGACGTCCCGACAGGTCATAAGCTCGCCCTTGATGCGCTCGGTCATGACAATCGCAAGTTTTTTGGCAATCTCGCGTTCCTTCAGCCCCGCCATATCCTTTCCGTCAAGCACCACAACGCCCGCAAGAAGTTTCAATTGCTTGATGATGCTTTTGAGAATTGTCGATTTACCGGAGCCGTTCGGGCCGATCAGGGTCAGAATCTCGCCGCGGCGCACACCGATCTCGATGTTTTCGATCAGCGGATTGCCGTCGTAGCCGACGGTCATACGCTCGGTGGAAATGTAATAGACGCCGCTCATCGTTCGCCCTCCTTCTGCCGCCGGAGCATCACAAGGATGACAATCGGGGCGCCGAACACCGCTGTCACCGAACTGATGGAAAGCTCATGCGGGGCGAACGCCGTGCGCGCGATAAGGTCGCAAAAAAGACAGAACACCGCGCCGCCTAAAAAGCACGCGGGAATCATAATCAACGGTTTTGCGGTTTTAAACAGCCTTCGCATCAGATGCGGCACCGCGACACCGACAAAACTGATCGGCCCCGCAAATGCCGTGACGCATGCGGAGAGCACGCCGGACAACAGAATCAGCGCAATACGAAACGCTTTGATATTGACGCCCATGTTCTGGGCGTAGACCTCGCCGAGCTGATACGCGCCGATCGGTTTGCTCATCAAAAACGCGATCACAAGCGCGGGCAGTACGACCGCCGCCATGACGGCGACGTTGTCCCATTTGATGCTTGCAAAGCTGCCCATCGCCCAGTCGTGCAGCTTGACAATGTTGGAATCGTCGGCAAAGCGGATCACGAATTCCGTGATTGCCGAGCAGATATAACCGATCATCACGCCGCAGATGATGAGCATCGACATGCGCTTGACCTTATAGGAGATTGCAAGCACAAACCCCATCGCCAACATCGCGCCGACGAAGGAAGCTGCGATCAGCATAACCGAGCCGACGGCAATTCCGCGGCTCAAAAACGCAATCATCGTAACCGACAGCACGAGTTTTGCGCCGGAGGAAATTCCGAGGATAAACGGACCTGCGATCGGATTGCCGAAAAAAGTCTGCAGCAGAAAACCGGACAGCGCGAGCGCGCCGCCTAAAAGAATGGCCGGAAGAATGCGGACCATGCGCGCGTTCATGACGATTACCCGATGCTCACTCAACGGATTCGTAAGCCCGTCGAACACCTCGGATACCGAAAGCGACGCGCTGCCCGCAAGGATATTTGCAAAGACGAGCGCAAGCAGAGCGACGCAGAGCAAAGCAAAGCCGAGCGCTCTGCGCACGTTTGCATTCCGTTCGGATTTGCCGCTTGTCCGCATCTCAATTGCCTCCCGTCAACCGGTGGAGATCATAAAGCCCTTCGGGCCGCTCCTCGGACAGCACCCGATGCATATCGTCGATGAGCTTGCTCAGCTCCATCGGCTCCTGAAACAGATTCCTGCCCGTACACCAGACGTCGCCGTTTTTGACCGCCTTGAATTCCCGAAACAGCGGGCTCTTGTCGAACAACTCGTCCAGGGTATAGAGCTCGCCGTCAATCGTACTGTTGTAGATCAGCACATCCGCGTCTTTCGCGCCGACATAGAAGCGCTCCATCGTCATGTTGACCGTGGAAAGCGCGCTGCCGCTGTCGAGATCGGAAAACGCGTAAACGCCGCCTGCCGTCTCGATCATTTTCACGATATAATCGCCGCTCTTGCGCACGTTGACACTGCCCGCGCCGGTAACGTAAAAGAACGCGACGGTTTTGCCGGTCTTCGGCTGTTCGCCGATTGCCCGTACGGCTTGGACCTCCGTATCGAACAGCGCCGCTGCTTTCGCTTCCTTGCCGAGCAGCGCGCCGTACAGCTTGATCCACTCCATGCGTCCGAGCGGATCTTCCTCATAGCTCGACCGCTCGATCAGTACCGGAATGCCGTAATCGGACAGTTTTTCACTGATTGCGGGCGAATGATAAATCATTGTCGATTCGATTGCAAGATCGCAGCGCTCGGAAAGAATCAGCTCAAAGTCCGGTGCGCTGTACTTGCCCGCAAAGAGCATGTCGCCGCGTTCCATCGCCGCCTGCGCCTCCGGAATCGCCCAACCGTCCGCCTTGGAACCGGAAAGCCGCACCGCGTCGATGCCGTCGAGCGCACGGAAAAAGTCCATCGCGCTCGTTGCCGCAAGATAGATGCGCTCGATCGGGCGGTACAGAACCGCAATATCTTCGGGCAGCCCAGCAGGCTTGCCCTTGCCCTCGGGCACAACCAGCAGTCTGCCGGTCGCGGGAATCTCGATCAGCGCGTAACCGTCCGAAAGGTGCGTAATCCGAAACTGCGTCGCATACTGCAGCGGAACCTGTTCAACCGCTTCCAGCGATTCCCATGCGGGACCTGCGGGACGGTCCGGTTCGGACCGGTTGAATCCCGCGCAGCCGAACACGCAAAGCAGCACCAGAAGCAGCGCAAGTGTTTTGATTGTGCGCTGTCCGCTCATGACGCGGGCTTGAGGCTCGCCGCGTCGAATGTGATCGTATACGCAATTTCGTGCGGGGTGCTCATCGCCGTCGTATCCGCAATCACATCGAGCGGTTCATAGATGTTCTTCACGGGAACGATGAACGTCGCATGACCGTCTTTGATCGCGGGCTCATAGCGCTCGCCGCCGACGAGCATATAATCGTATTTATCGCTGCTCCAGATCACGACGAGCGACGCCTGACCGTCCTGAAAGACGACGAGCTCGGCGGGCGACTGAATCTTTGCCTTGCCGGTTCCGCCCGTCAGCGTCACGTCGATGAGATAGGTACCCTCTTCGGGCAGCGCCTTTTTCGCGCAGCCGATTGCCGCAAGCAGCAGAATTGCCGCAAGAGCGAAGATAGCGATGCGTTTTTTCATAAACCCCTCCGTAAACAAGCGGCGGCGCGGCACCATATTGTGCGCCGTGCCGCCTATTGCTATTTTACACGTCTTTTGTCCGAACCGCAAGCGTCAGTTCTGCGGAACGGGATTTTGTACGCTCACCTTGTGATCGTACCACTTGCCCTTTTTGCCGATCAGCGCGAGATCGAATTCCTCGCCGATCGCCGGAACGGGAACGTCGAAGCCGAAGACCTCCTCACTCATACCGTCGTCATAGGTCACGGTATCGAGCGTCGGCTCCAGGAGCGCCGCGCCGTCCTTCTGCGCGTCCTCCGCAAGGCCCAGGTAGAGGTTCAGGATTGACTTTCCGACCAGGCTGATGTGGATCGTCGCCTTGCCGTCCTTGACCGTCAGCACGCCAAGCCCTTTGTTTGCTTCGTTCACATGGAACATTGTGCTGTCGGTATGAAACTCCGCAAGATATGTGCCGTCAGGAAGATCGATCTTCGACTCCGGCTCCGGCTCTGCTGTGGGTTCTTCCGTGGGGGCAGCGGTCGGTTCACTCGCTGCGGGAACCGGCGTCGCCGCAGCTTCCGGTTCGGGTTTTTGTGTACAGCCGGTCACGGGCAGTACGAACAGCACTGCCAGCAGCAAGCATACAACCGTCTTTTTCATGATACTTTCTCCTGCTATTATTTTGCAAGCAGTTCGAGCGCCGCTTTGGTATGTGCAACATACAGCGCCTGCACCGCTTCGATTCTGCCGAGGCCCTCGATCTGCACGTCGATCTTCTCAAACGCGTTGCTCGCCGTAAACATGGAAAGCCAGGATTCGGGATCCTCGGGATCCGCCATGTCGTTGTTCGCGTGATCGCCCGCAACGACCATCAGCGGGCGCAGAACGACCTTCGTGTAGCCCGCCGCCTTCACCGCCTCGATGACGTTCTCGCACGCAGTTTCTTCCGGCTCGCCCTCGACGGTACCGATGAATACGTTCTTATAGCCGAGGTTCGCCGTCATGGTCTGCATCTGCGAATAGGTGATCTTCGCCTTGTGCGAAGTGCCGTGTCCCATGAACACAAACGCAGTGCCGTCCGCTTCCGCCGCTTCGAGGCTCTCATAGCCCGCCACCTTGACCGCTTCCGCCGTGATCGCCGCCGCAACCGCTTCCTTGTCGTTGTTTACTTCCTCTGCGTTTGCGCCGACTTCGCCGAGCAAAGGCTCCGCAATCAGGACGTTTTCGAACTTGTCCGCAACCTTTGCAACCGCTTCGCAAAGCTCGTCATACTCCGCGCCGTGCATCAGGTGCGTCGGCTGAATCACAAGATTCTTGACGCCGTTTGCAATCGCACGTTCGAGCGCCTGATCCATGTTGTCGATGAACTCGCCGTCGCGCGCCTGCACATGGTTGATGATAATCTGCGCGGTGAACGCTCTGCGCACCGCCCAATCCGGATATGCCGCAGCAAGCGCTGCTTCGATGCCGCCGATATCCTCGGCGCGACTGTCATTGAACGATGTGCCGAAGCTCACAACCAGCAGCTCGTTTTCGCCGATGTCGTCCGCGTTTTTCGGATCGTCCTTCGACGCGTCGCCGGTATCTCTGCCGAAGTAATCGGGATCGGCTTCCTCACCCTCGACCAGTTCTTTCTGCGCGTCGGTCAGCGCGTCCCACGCCGCCTTTGCTGCCGCACACTGCGCGTCGGTTTCGTCCGTGCGCTCCTGCACGTAGATCGCGTCGATCAAAGCCGCGCACTCCGCCGCAAGCTCCGCGTCGGTCTTGCCCGCGGGCTCCGCGACGGGCGCTTCCGTGGCGGGCGCCGGTTCTGCCGTGGGTTCCGCGACAGGCGCCGTGCCCGTGCAGGCTGCGATCGAGCCGACCATCAGCAGGGTCAGCAGCAATGTGATTGTCTTCTTCATATTCTTTTCCTCCTTTTACGGGACCTTTCCGTCCCCCGATGTATGTGATGCATTTGCATCGGCACAATCAACGGCACGAAAAAAGCCCCTTACCGATTCGGTAAAGAGACTGCGTACGAAATAATCTCCAAGCGGAGACACGGCACACAATCAATCCCTCGTGATCTGGAAAAACTCTTCCCGTACCATGCAGACGGCAGGTTTCCCGACTCGCGGTTTCCGACGCCGTCGCCTTCCCGATCGCTCAGTGGCTGCTTATGCCTGACGGCGTCAACCCGCATACGGTGACGAGTTCGCACAGGCTTCTCACCTGTTTCCCTATTATCCGCTGCAAAAGCAGCGGCACCGGCTGCGACTATTCGGTTTGTGTTTATTATAGATGCTTTTGTCGAACCTGTCAATGCCGCCCGCTATTTTTTCATCCGCCTGTCGCAGGTATGACAATCGGTACAATCCGAAAAACGCGCGCAATTGTGTCAAATTGGATCCAACGATTGAAAATTGCCCGAAAACAGGGCGTTTTTCTGTTGTGAAATCGGACAAAAAGAAGGTAATCCGAAGGGGCGGTTCTTTGTTATGATCGGTTCAACGAAAGGCAAGGAGGCAAACATGAACCGGCAAACGGAAGCGACGGCGCAGGCGATCGGGGCGTACTTTGCGGCATGCGATGCAACGCGCGAACGCATCCCGCTGAAAAACGGCGGATTTGAAGAGAGACAGATCCCCTACACCCTGTTCGGACTGGCGCGGGCGGCGAAGACGACGCCCGAGGCGCTTATCAAAATCTATCGCGAACCGAAACGAACGGCGAAAGACCGGCTGCTGTTTGATGCGGTACTGAAGGTTGCGGCATACACGCAGGAGCGTGCGCTGCTCGGCGAGCTGACCTATCAGGTGGCGCTCGAGTCCCTTCGATCGATCGGGGACGCGGGCGTGCCGGAGGAAGGGCAGACGCTGCATATCGTGATGGACGAGCGCTTGAAGGGGTACGCAAAATGACGCTGCTGCTGTCGGGTACGCCGAACCCGAAACAAGAGGCGTTCTTTCTTGCCGAAGCACGGCACATTGCCTATGGCGGCGCGCGCGGCGGCGGTAAGTCGTGGGCGATGCGCAGAAAGTTCGTGCTCCTTGCCTTTCGTTATGCGGGTCTTCGGTTGCTGCTGCTGCGCAGAACGCTGCCGGAGCTCTTTGAGAACCATGTCCTGCCGCTGCAGAAGGAACTGTACGGCGCGGTCGACTACCAAAGCTCACAGCGCGCCTTCCTTTTTCCGAACGGCAGCCGCATCAAGCTCGGTTACTGCGACCGGGAAGCGGACGTCTTTCAGTATCAGGGGCAGGAATATGACGTGATCGGGCTCGAGGAAGCGACGCATTTCACCGAATCGCAGATGCAGTTTCTGACAACCTGCAACCGGTCGGTGCGCACCGACTTCTCCCCGCGGATGTACTACACCTGCAACCCCGGCGGTGTGGGGCACGCATGGGTCAAGCGGCTGTTTATCGACCGAAGCTACCGCAACAGCGAGAAGCCGTCCGACTACGTCTTCATTCCGGCGAAGGTGACGGACAATCCGGTGCTTCTGGAAAGCAACCCGCAGTATCTCGAAACGCTCGAAAACCTGCCGGAGCACCTGAAGAAGGCATACCTCGACGGCAACTGGGATGTGCTCGAAGGGCAGTATTTTGCGGAATTCGAACGCAGCAGACATGTCGTGAAGCCAACGGAACTCCCGAAGGAGTGGAAGCGCTTCCGCGCAATGGATTGGGGCTACAACGACCCTTGCTGCGTGCTCTGGTTCGCAGTTGCGCCCGAGGGCAGGCTCTATGTCTACCGCGAGCTGTATCTTCGAAGAACGCTGTCGAGCGAGATCGCAAAGCGCGTCAAGGCCCTCTCGGAAGGCGAACGCATCGCCTACACCGTCGCCTCGCCGGACGCGTGGCAGCAGCGCGGTCTCAAGGGTGCGGAGGGAACCTGCATTGCGGAGGTTTTTCAGAAAAACGGCGTGCCGCTTTTGCCCGCGGACAATGCGCGCATCCCGGGCTGGCAGCGCGTGCGGGAAAATCTGGCGCCGCGCGCCGACGGAATGCCGAATCTGCGCATCTTCGAGACATGCAGGAACCTGATCCGCACCCTGCCCGCGCTGACCTACGACGCGCACGATTTGGAGGATGTCTCCGACACCTGCGAGGATCACGCGCCGGAAGCGCTGCGCTACGGACTGATGTCCCGCCCGCGGGCAGCCGAGCCCGCGCCGCAAAAGCCGGTGAGACGCTATGACCCGCTTTCGACGGCAATACCGGAAGCGAACGGGTTCTGCGGGGTCTGACGGTGCGGCGCAGAATACTGTTTGAAAGAAAGGAATCGATATGAAACTCAAACAAACCGAAACGAAACGGCAGCTTGCGGAACGGGCAACGGCGCTGTTCAACGAATTCCGCAACGCCTATGCCGGAGAATGGCGGCGGCAGGAGCACAACGAACGCATGTACCGCGGCGAGCATTGGTACGACGTGCCGATGACCGATCCGAACGAACCGCGCCCCGTGACCCCGATCCTGCAGTCGACGATCGAGAACATCACCGCAGACCTGATGGACCAGGTACCGGAGGCGGTCATCCTGCCTGAAAATGCGGCGGACACCTTCATTGCCCGCGTAGTCGAAGCAGTGATCAAGCGCAATCATGACGCCGCATCCTACCCCGTCGAATACCGCAAGCTGATTCACGACCTGCTCGTCGGCGGCTACTGCGTACAGGAGGTCGGCTACGACGATACCATGAACGGCGGCTTGGGCGGCGCGTATCTCAGGCGCGTGGACATCCGCAACATTTTGTTCGATCCGATGGTGACCGATCTGCAGGACGGACGGGCGGTCTTTAAGCTGGCGCTGCGTCCGAAGGAGTGGATCGAAGCGCACTATCCCGACACTTCCGCGCTGATCGATGCACAACCGGCCGACGCGGCGGAGCTTTTGACCGACGAAATCCTCTCGCCCGATCCGAAGGACGCGCGTCTGCTGCTGGAATACTGGTGGCGGGAGTTCGATTCGACGACCGAAACATACCGCGTACACATGGCGATTCTGTGCGGCGGCACGGTGCTCGAGGACAGCCGAGATGCGAAACCGGAAGGCTATTTTGCACACGGTCAGTACCCGTTCGTACTGACAACGCTCTACCCGCGTAAGGGAAGCGCCCTCGGCTTCGGCATCATCGACCTGTTCGGCACACAGCAGCGCTATGCGGACAAGCTCGACCAAATCGTGCTGAAAAACGCGCTGATGGCGTCGCGCAATAAGCTGCTCGTCACCGATGCGTCCGGCTTCGATCCCGATGATCTTCGCGATTGGTCGAAGGACGTACACACCGGCGAAAGCCTGAACGGCGTGACGTGGTTCAGCACCCCGCCGCTGCCGAACTACCTGCTCTCCTATATCCGCGCGATCCGCGAGGACATCAAGGAGGAAAGCGGCGCAAATGAGAACTCGCGCGGAACCGTATCGAGCGGCGTGACCGCTGCGCGCGCGATCGAAGCGCTGCAGGAAATGAGCACCAAACGCGCCCGCATGGCGACCGAGCAGATGCACGAGGCGTTTCGGCAGGCGGTACGCATGGAGATTGAAACCGAACGCGAGTTCAACTGCTTCCTCCGTCCGGTTACGGTCACTGTCGACGGAACACCCCGCGAGGTGCTGTTCGACAGCGCGCTGATGCAGCGCACCGCGCCGGGCAATGTGGAACTGCCGATCGAGTTCGCGATCTCGATCAAGGCGGTCAAACGCAGCCGCTTTGCGTCGGACGCACAGAACGAGCTGATGGTGAAGCTGCTTTCCATGGGCGCGATCGACCGCGAACAGGCGATCGAGCTGATGGTCTTTGAGGGCAAAGAGCAGGTATTGAAACACATTCGCGAAACGGCGGCGGAACCGCTGTTTCCGCAGAACAAAAAGAAAAAATGGTTTGGAGGCAATCTATGATCTTCAGAAAGCAACAGACGGAACCCGCCCCCAAGGCGGAAGCGCCGGAGGAAAACCCCTTTGTCGAGGCGGCGAACGCGCTGGTCGCGATGGAACGCGAAGGCGCGCTGCCCGAAGGCTTTGACCTCGAAGCTGCGGTAAAAGACAAGGCATTCGCGGAACTCCTGAACGAGTTTGACCCGAAAGCCGCCGTCCGTATCTATGCGGCGGAACGCCGCGCAGAAGAAGCCGAGGCAAATGCCAAGGCACGCATGAGCGAAAAGGTACAGGCGCAAAAAGCGCTGCCCAAAAGTCAGCGTACCGATCGCGCCGTCACGGCAACGCCGAATTACATGGCGATGAGCAAGGAAGCGTTTCACGCGTTGGAACAGCAGTACCGCAACGCCGCAAGAAGCGGAAGACGCGTACAACTTTGAGAAAGGAGAACCGATTTCATGAATACAACGATCAATACATCGAATACAGCTTATTTCAATAAGCAATTTTACGATAAAAAACTGCTCGAAACCGCAAAAACGCGGCTCGTGCATGCCGAATTCGGACAAAAGCGCAGCATCCCGCGTCACGGCGGCAAGCGCGTGGAGTTCCGCAAGTACGATCTCTTTACCCCCGACGTCGCAGGCCTGACGCTCGAGGAGGGCATCACCCCCGCGGGGCAGGTGCTGTCGCAGACGAAGGTGGAAGCCGAGGTTGCGCAGTACGGCGCATACGTTGAGATCTCCGATCTTCTGGACATGACCGCGTACGATGAGGTCATCGCGGACTCTGCGGAACTTCTGGGCGAACAGCTCGGCACCGTCATCGAATGGGTCACGCGCGACGCGATGTGCGCGACGACCAACGTCCAGTACGCGAACGGCAAGACCGAACGCAGTGAGATCAGCAGCAGCGACAAGCTGACGGTCGACGAGATCCGCAAGGCAGTGCGCACGCTGAAAAAGAACAAGGCGCGCATGTTCAACACCGCAGCGGACGGCAGCGTGCGCAGACCGCATTTCGTCTGCATCTGCTCGCCGGACGCGACGTATGACCTGCAGAACGACGCGCTTTGGCAGGACGTTTCGAAGTACAGCAATGCGGAACAGATCTATTCCGGCGAGATCGGTCGTCTGTTCGGCGTCGTGTTCGTCGAAGCAACCGAAGCGAAGATCTATCGTCAGACGTTCTGGAACCGTGCGCAGACGGCGGGAACGAACGTTGCGACGATTACGCTGAAAACGCAGCCGTCCGAGAAGGAAAAAGCGTATCTGATTCCCGGCAATCAGGTGACGGTGAACAGCGTGGACTTCCTGATCGTAAGCTACGATGCGGAGACGAATGTCCTGACGCTGGATGCGCCGCTGACGTACCGTGCGAACGACGCCGTCTACACGCATGACGCAGGGTACGATGTCGGCAATCACAGAGAATCGGACGTACACGCGACGCTGGTCTTCGGTGCGGACGCATACGGCGTGATCGACATCGACGGCTCCGGTACGATCGAAACGATCATTAAGCCGTGCGGCTCGGAAGGCAGCGGCGATCCGCTCAATCAGCGCTCCACGGTCGGCGCCAAGGTTGCGGCATACGCGGCGAAGGTGCTGAATCCGCTTTGGATCGTGCGCATTGAGCACGGTGTCAGCGCATAACCATACTTCCCTCGCCTCCCCCTTCAGGGGGAGCGAGGGACACCGGAAAGGAGCTAATGTATGAAGAAAGAGAACAAGAACGCTGCTGCAAATGAACAGCAGGAGCCCATGACCTCGATCTATCTGCCGAGCGAGGGCATCGGACCGTTTCTGGAAGGCGCGATCAACGGCGTTGCCTTCCGTATCCCGACCGACAGAGTCGTGGAGGTTCCCAAACGAATCGCTGCGGTAATCCGCGAAAGCCGCGCCGCGCTGCAGGAAGGCGCACGCATGGTCTCGGCATACCGCGACGCCAGCGGCAGAAAACTGGGGTGAGCGCCATGACGCTTTCGGAATTGATCGAACAGGCGCTTTGCGAGCTCGACCATCCCGCAGATACGGCGGCGCTGCCGCTCTGGCAGGAAAAACTGACGGTGTTTGCAAATGACGCAATCGACGATCTGACCCGTTCGCTGCGCCCGTGGCGACGCGATCCGGCGACGCTCCGACAGGGACGAATCAACCTTTCCGCGCTGCCGTACACCGTTTCGAAGGTGCTGCGCGTAGAGCGCGACGGCGTACGGGTGCCGTTCTATTACGGAACGGATACTTCAACGTTGTTTGTGAAGGGACTGAAGGACGGCACGGTCAGCGTGGTATACCGCTATCTGCCTGCCGTACTCTCGGCGGCGAACGACGCGCCGCAGCTGCCTGCCGCCTGCCATCCGCTGATCGTGCTCTACATGGTCGCACGCTTTGAAATGCACAACGACGCGCAGGGTCTCAACCACGTCAACACGCTGCTTTCGCTGTACGAACGCCGCAAGCGGCGGCTTCGGATGGACATGGACGAACCGACGGACTACACAATCGTAAACAGCTACTGAAGGGGGCGATCGCATGGCATATACCTACGGCGTGCTGCCGGCGTTCTCCGGCGTACGCATGGATCTTTCGGACATGCTGCTCTCTGCAGACCAGAGTCCGAGCGCCTGCAACATGGACACGCGCTCCGGCGATCTTCGGACTGCCTGCGGCTTCTCCCGCGCGGCGTCCGGCGTACTCCAATCCGAAACCCCGCTGCTTCGCATGTTTCTCTACCCCACCGAGCATGGGGTACGCTACCTTGCCGTTTCGGAGGACGCGCTGTATTACTACCATTCGGCGCGGCGTGAGTGGCGGCAGATACACACGTTCACGGATACGCTGCGTGCCGAACGGATCGATTTTCTGAAGATCCGCCTCGGCAGCGACGACCGGCTTCTGATCACCTACGGCGAAGGACAGCCGCTGATCTACAACCCCGTGACCAATGCGGTCACGCTGTTCGGTTCGGCGGAGAAGCTGTCGGATGTACCGGTGAGCTGTGCCGAACTGTACTTCGGACGGCTGTTTGCAGCGGGAAACATACTCGAGCCGAGCCGGCTCTACTGGAGCAAAACGCCCGGCGCCGATCGCGCGATCGACGATTGGCGGCAGGACCCCGCGAGTGAAAACGTCTCGGGCGGATTCGTGGATATCGGCGTCGGTGACGATCCGATTACGGCGCTTGTCGCGCTTTCCAATCAGCTGCTGATCTTTACGCAGCGCAATCTGTACCGGCTGCTCGGCGACCGTCCTTCAAACTACCGCGTTACGGCGGTGGACGCGGCATTTCAGATGCCGGCGCACACGGCGATCGTGCGATACGCGGACCGTCTGTACTTTCTGACCGATAACGGTCTATGCTGCTACGACGGGCAGACGGTGCGCCGCCCGCAATACGCCGCGGCGATGGAACCGCTCTTTCGACAGGCGGACCTGAAAAGCGCCGTAGCCGCCGCCTGCGACGACCGCATCTTCTTTGCGGTTCGAACCGACGCGCAGGCAAACGGTGCGGATGCGATGATCGAATACGATATCCTGCGCAATCGCTATATGCTGCGGCGCGGATTCGAATTTGCCGATATCCAGGCGCTGTCCGGAACGCTCTACGCACTGACAGCCAACGGCAAATGGGTACAGTTCGACGACAGCACAGACTACGACGGGGATCCGATTGAAGCGTGGTGGGAAACGCCCGCGCAGGATCTCGGACATCGGGAGATGAACAAGACGCTCCTGAGCCTGACAGCAAGCGGCGCAGGCACGCTTGCGGTACGCGTCGAATCAAACGGCGGCACATACGAGACGGAAGCAACGTTCTCCGACACACCGCTATCGGTGACAGAAATCCCGCTGCGCGGCGTGGGGCGCGTGTTCCGACTTCGGTTTTCAAACGTCGACGGCGCACCGATGCGGCTTGACGCAAAGCCGACGCTGCTCTTCGATCTGCAGCGGCGGCCGGTGTAAGGGGGCGATTGCATGGCGTATACCCCGACAGGTATGCAGGCGTTGTTCCCGATCTACCTCGGCAGAATGCCGCAAGGCGGCGAGGATCGGGACGCGTATGACAGCGGCGTCGCGCAGAATGAGAACAATCTGAATCAGAATCTGGAGCTGCTTTGCAACAAGATTCTGGAACTCGAATCGGCGCTTGCCGAACTTACGGAAGGAGAATAATATGTTGTTGAAACCACCCATCAAGCTTTTGACCCCGCCGATCAAAGTCACGCAGCCGAGTCAGAAGCCGAACAAGCAGTCCTCCGGCGGAGGTGGCTCCGCCCCGTCGTTCGAGGCAATCTTCGCAGATATGCTGAAGACGTATTTGCCGGAGACGATCACGTTTGAACCGCTCGGCGAGGACGTACTGCGCGAAACGATCGCAAACTGGCTGCGCCCCGCCTATGAACAGGCGATCAAAAGCCGCGAGCAGCGCACCGAACGCAGCAATGCGGAACTCGACGCGGACGCATGGGCACGCGGCATGGGCGCGAGTACCTATGTAACCGACGTCAAGGACCGTGCCTATCGAAGCGAAGCGCAGGATATTTCCGATCTGGAAAGCGATTATGCATCGAACCTTGCGGGCGAGCTTTATGATGCAATGCGCGCGCAGCAGGAGCAGAAGATCGAAGTCGACAAATTCAACGCAGAGCAGATCAACCGCGCCCGCGAAAAGGCGGCGGCAGCCGCGCAGGCGCTCTATGCGTCGTACCGCTCCGGCGGCGGACGCAGCGGCAATTCAAACTCCGCAAGCACAAACGGACTGAATCCGCTGCTGAACGCGGTGCTCGGCTACACCCCCGAAACGGCCGGCAGCGCGACGGTCGATTACAAGACAGCGGCCAACCTGCTCTCCCGTCTCACGCCCGAACAGCGCAGAGCATTCTACGCGGGCGAAGGCGCATACGCCGAGCAGAACGCGGAAATTCTGAACGGCCTCAGCCGTGCGGAGTACGAACGGCTCAAGTCCCAGTTCCCCGCAGCATAAGCACATAACGGGAAAACGGCGGAGATTGCTTCTCCGCCGTGTTTATGTCCAGCCGTATCCGGTTTTTGCGGCATCACGATCTCCGGTAAAAAACGAATGCCCGAGTATGCGAATCCGTCGAAACATTTCGGCGGATTCGATGTTTTATTTGAGATTGTAAAGCTCCGAATACTTCTTTGTGAGGTAGTCCGTGTAGTAGGTCGGATCGAACGGGGCTCCGAAGGCTTCCTCCATCAGCGCAGTCGGCTCCTTCAGACAGCCGAAGCGGTAGATATGCTCGGTCAGCCATTCGACGATCGGCTTGAGATTGCCCTTGCGGACATTGCCCCAGACGTCGAGTTCCTGTTCCATACGCTTGATGAGCTGTGCGCCGTAGGCGGAACCCAGCGCATAGGACGGGAAGTAGCCGAACAAGCCGCCCGCCCAATGCGAATCCTGCAGCACACCGCGGCGATTGTCGGGTACAACGACGCCGAGGTATTCCCTGTACATGCGATTCCACTCAGTCGGCAGGTCCTTTGCCTCCAGATCGCCGTTGAACAGCCGCTTTTCGAGCTCATAGCGCACCATGACGTGCAGGGCGTAAGTCAGCTCGTCTGCCTCGGTGCGAATGAGCGACGGCTCCGCCTTGTGGACCGCTACGTAGAATTCGTGCGCGGGAACGTCCGAAAGCTGCTTTTTGAAGATCTCCTGCATCTTCGGGAAGATCGCCTCGATGAACGGCTCGCTTCTGCCGATGATGTTCTCGAAGAAGCGCGACTGGCTCTCGTGCACGCTCAT
>JAEEGL017309918.1_pt1 | contig 31887 bp, 24 predicted proteins | sample 9134231 | NCBI WGS metagenome assembly JAEEGL01 (sample SAMN16246548, study PRJNA631951) | gut metagenome | biome: gut microbiome; feature: rumen; material: fiber-attached | host: Bos | place: Iran: Karaj | collected 2018-10 | reverse complement strand
TATATCTTGTTCAATGCCATTGCGACAGCTACAACCTGTAATTGACCACTACACGTTACAAAAGCTTTTTTACCAAATAAATCTTTTGCCCAATCTACTTTTCCTTTTAAATTATCAATATCTAAAGTAGTAATCTTAAACATTTGATCAGAACCTTCACAGTCAGCAGTAGGAATAAGTGGTGTATTTACATATACATAATTATTATTTTGGAAATAATTATGTATTGCTTGTGCAGCTACACTACGAATTTTAAATACTGCTTGGAATAAATTAGTTCTAGGTCTTAAATAAGCAACTTCTCTTAAGAATTCTCTAGTATGTCTTTTAGGTTGAATAGGATAATCAGCAGGACAATCACCTAATAAAGTTACTTTATTAGCTTTTAATTCAAAATCTTGATTGCCTTGGCTTTCTACTATTTCACCTTCTACTTCAATAGCACAACCAACTAACATCTTTTGAATTTCCTCAAAATTATTAATTTGATTATCATAAACTATTTGTAGATGTCTAAAATCAGTACCATCACTAAAGTCGATAAATCCAAATTCTTTTTGTTTACGGTGATTCTTAATCCATCCTTGAACTTTAACATTCTCACCGATTTTAACATTATTAAATAAATCTTTTAAATCCATAACTATCTACAGTTCATATCAAGATAATCATCTATTTCAGCTTCTTTAACCATAGTTGTTTCTTTTGTATGATTATCTTTAACCTGTATTTCACCTCCAACTAAATCTTCATCATTTAAGATAACTAAATATTTAGCATTTAAGCGATCAGCTTGTTTAAATTGACCCTTTAAACCTCTACCCATATATTCAGTTTCACATCTTAAACCATTCATTCTTAAATCTTGACATAAAGCCATTGCATATTCTTTTTCTGTATCAGCACAGTAAAGAATAAAGGCATCTAATTCATTACTAATAGGTAAACTAACTTCTTCTTTTTGTAAGGCCATTACGAGTCTTCCTAGACCACAGGCAAAACCAATACCAGGAGTTTCAGGTCCACCCAAATCACTTACCATTGAATCATATCTTCCACCACCAGCAATTACGTTATTAGCACCAAAGTCTTTAACAGTTGCTTCAACTTCAAACACTGTATGACAGTAGTAATCTAATCCTCTAACAATACGAGGATCTACTTCATATTCAATATCTAGGACATCTAAATAGTTTTGAACATCTTCAAATCTGTTTTTTGATTCTTCATTTAAATAATCTAGCATTACTGGAGCATTCTTTAATATTTCAGAATCAGCATCAACCTTGCAATCTAAGATACGAAGTGGATTCTTTTCTAACCTTTCTTGGCAATCTTCACATAATTCATTAATATGTGGTTTAAAATACTTTATTAATGCCTCACGATAATTATTTCGTGATTCAGCATCTCCTAAGCTATTTATTTTAACCTTAACGCCTTTAAGTCCTAATACTTTAAAAATATTTACAGCTAAACTAATAACTTCTGCATCTATTGCAGGATCATTACTACCTAATACTTCAACACCAAATTGTGTTAATTCTCTATCTCTTCCAGATTGTGGTCTTTCATAACGATACATCGTACCATTATAGTAAAGTTTAACTGGTTGCGTTGGATCTCCATACATTTTATTTTCAATAAAACTTCTAACAACACCAGCTGTTCCTTCTGGACGTAATGTCATATTTCTTTCGCCACGATCTACAAAGTCATAAGTTTCCTTTGTAACAATATCCGTAGTATCCCCAACACCTCTATGAAATAATTCAGTACTTTCAAATATAGGTGTTCTAATGAATCCATAATTATAACGACTCATTATTTCATCAACTACTCTTGAAACATATTGCCAATACTTAACTTCTTCTCCATATAAATCATGAGTTCCTTTTGGTTTAGTTATCATTTTTAATTCCTCCTTATAATAAAAAAAGACCTAAGCATGTAAGGACGCCAAAGCGCGGTGCCACCTTACTTTACCTAGGTACTCTCAAATCTTATTTTATCGCAATAAATGCGTTCTTAAGTTTCTAGAAGCTGTTCTTCATCTAATATCCAATTAAGCATTCCCACCAACTAGCTTATCTCTTTAAATCTTCATCTTAGATTACTCGTCTTCCCTTAAGAAATCTAAAAGTATTTTACTATTAAATATCATTTAAGTCAATATTATCGTCTTTAATCGTCTCTATTATTCAATTCCCAACGACTAACAAATATTGATATAGTATCATAATCATATTTCAATTCACGTCCTTGGAAAACACGTAAAATTAAAATTGAATCATTTTCATTCATTGTTTCATAAGCAGGATGAGATAAATTATTATGATGTAGTTCAGAAAAATATAATTGAACAACATATTTTTCATGTTTTCCATAATCCATAAAATGAAGTTTATTATCATCAGCCGTTAAATACATTATATATGTAGGTTTTTCTTCAATTGAAACAACCTTATCTACATTTAGTAATTCTTGGCCATCTAAACGATATATTTTATAATCAACAAATGTATTAGAACCAACAGTACGATCACGACCAGTTTTAAAATAGAATGTATTATTATGGTTACGCCATACATCATAAATAGGATCAACCGATTCAGCAGATACAACTTGACTATTATTTAAATCATAAACAAACCAGTTTTTATCCTTGCATAAAATATAATATTTAGTATCAATATCATAAGTAATTGATTCATATTCAAATGGTAACACTTCATCAATTACACCAGATTCATTAACTTTAATTAAGCCCCATTTTAAGCTATCCTTATGTTGAACAATATAACGATGATTTTCTCCATCAGCAATATCTGTAAATTCATCATGAGTACTTTCCTTAATATCAGCATATCTAGCTAATATTTTTGGCTTGTCTTCTTCAGTATTACCCTTTCCTTGTTTAAATTGATATAAATAAATAATTCTGCTATAGCCATTATCACCATATTTAATATCTTGAGTAACACTATCATCAACCCACGCATATTTTTCATACATAATATCTAATGTACGAGGTTCTTCAACTTTCGTTAAAGCATTCTTATTGATAGTATTATAAGAATCCCAACCACCAGTAGCTTTATTACAATCAAGTTTTGAATTAATACACTTATAAGTATCAATTAATTCATGTCTATTATCATAATAATATAATAGACCCATGTATTTATCTTTATGCATGTTATTATCAGGAACATTATATCCTGTTTCTACAACTGGTAAGTCATTAGTAACAGGCGGATTCTTTCTAGGTAACCAGAATGGTCCAAACTCTTCACCAGTAACAGAAACTCTATTATAGGCACGATAAACATAAAGAATTCCATAACATTCATCAACTGTACCATCAGGATAATCGCTAATTGTTTTACAAATTGCAAATTTAGGTTTATTACCATGAGAATATTGAACGTAATCAAAAGCAAAAATACATCCCCAAGCAATCAAAAGAACTAGGATTGCAATTTCTATTATTTTTCTACTACTATCAACTTTAGTGACTTTATACATTACAACCACCTCTACATTTACTATTCTATTGTAACACAAAAAAAGAAAGATAAAAATAATTATCTTTCACTAACTGTATAACTCTTTTCTAAATAGAAATTATCTTCATCTTTAAGAAAAACATGTTCAAATAAGACACCTTGTTTTTTTATAAACTCCTCATCCAAAACAGGTCTTTCCATCTTAGTATAATTATTACAGTATTCTTCTCCAAAATAACTATTACATTTATCCTTATCTTCTAAATCTACATTCAAATAATATTCTTGAATATAAATTCTATCTTTATCTTGATAAGCTTTATTAAATGCCGAATAACCCAATAAAGTTTCAAAGTAAGAATATTTCAAACAATAATAACGTTTATTAGCATTTTCACATTTAAGTCCGTGATATTTTAAATCAACATAATCCAAAGGTATTTCAGTATTAAAGTATTTCTTTTGATATTTCATAAAAGTATCATTAGTAATAATTCTAACATTACAACTACCAGTATTTGTTGTAAAAAACACGCCATAACCTAAAGAACAAGTTATTTTTTCAGCTTTAATTTTTTTATCTTTATAATCATCTTTTTCAAGACTATCAAAAACAAATTTAATTATTTCATCAGAAGATAACTGCGCACTAACCATATTTGGCTTACGAAGATGAGTATTATTCTTGACTCTATTAAACAACATCTCAACTGTCGGATCATTAATATCTAAATCTGTTTGAGTAAAAAGCTTAATATAATAAGATTTATTACCAACAAGATAAAATATTAAAAATCCAATTAAACCAATTATACAAACTAGAATAATCGTTTTAATAAAATCCTTCATAATCCCCCACCTATCTAATTTCTGAATCAATAATTATTGTTGTTGGACCATCATTAAGTAATTCTACTTTCATGTCAGCTCCAAACACACCATCTTTTGTCTCTACATGTTCGCTTAATAATCTATTAAACTCTTCATATAAAGGCTTTGCTTTCTCTCCTCCTAAAGCTCTAATATAAGAAGGACGATTTCCTTTTCTAACATCACCATATAAAGTGAATTGACTTATTGAAAGTATCTTTCCTCCCACATCTAAAACGCTTAAATTCATAACATCGTTTTCATCTTCAAATACTCTTAAATTAACTACTTTTCGAACACAATAGTTAATATCATCAATCGTATCTGTTTCGGTAAAACCAACTAAGACCATTAAGCCTTTGTCGATTTCATTAATCAACTTGCCATCCACACTAACACTTGAATGTTTAACTTTCTGAACTACACAACGCATTATCTGTTTTTCCTTTCAATATTAATTATAAATGGCAATGATTTAACATCACTAATAAAATTGTCTAGATGCTCAGCATCATTAGTTTTAATAGTTAATTCAAATCTATTATATGTATCTTCTTCAATATTAGTTACAGATTCTACAAAAATATCTTTTTGAGAAGCTTTTGTAATAATATCAAGCAATTGGTTTTTACCCTTAGTCGTTGTAATTGATAATCCTGTTAAGAATGAAGATATTGAATTCATATTCCATTCTACATCAATTAAACGATTACTATGCAAGATATTAGGACAATCTTTTTTATGAACTGCAATACCTTCGCCTTTAGTAATATAACCAATTATAGGGTCTCCTTTAACCGGTTTACAACAAGGAGCAATTGTAACTAAGATATCTTCAATACCTGCAACAATTACATCACCTTTATGAGCCTTATTAGTAATATCACTATGATTACTAACTTTTTCTAAATAAATATCTAGAACATCTTTCTTGTCTTCATATATTAAATCAATAATATAGCCCGGTGTAAACCTTAAACTACCAATATTTAAATATAAATCATCTAAATCTTGAAGATGCGTATCTTTTAAAACCTTTTCAATATTAGCTTCAGATAAAACATCTAAGTTAGATAACTTTCTTCTTTTTATTTCTTTATCTAATAATTCTTTACCATTATCAATGTAATTTGCTCGATCTTGTTTACTAAAATAAGATTTAATCTTACTTTTGGCTTGTTGTGTTTTAGCAATATTTAACCAATCACGATTAGGATTAGGTTCTTTACCAGTATTAATTTTAACAACATCGCCATCTTTTAATTCATAATCAAGTGGAACAATTTGATCATTAACAATAGCACCAATCATTCTTTCGCCAACACCACTATGAATACGATAAGCAAAGTCAATTGTTGTAGCTCCCTTAGGTAACTCTAAGACATCTCCTTTAGGTGTATAGCAATAGATTAATTCAGATAATAATTCATTGCTCATATTAGAAGCAAATTCTGTATCACTAGAAACATCATTATTTTGTTCAATAATATTTCTAAACATTTCTAGTTTTTGTTCCATCATAGCTTGAATCTTAACTGAACCTTTTTCTTTATAAGACCAATGTGATGCAATACCTTTTTCAGCTATTTCATCCATCTCATAAGTTCTTACTTGAACTTCAAACAAATGTCCATCAATACCATAAACAGTTGTATGTAAGCTTTGATACATATTAGCTTTAGGATTTGCTATATAATCCTTAAATCTTCTTGGCATTGGTCTAAATTTACTATGAATTAAACCAATAGTTAAATAACAATCCTCTTCCGTATCAACGAATACTCTAAGAGCTAGAATGTCATAAATATCATCCCAACGCTTACCAGCATCCATTTTGTTATATAAGCTATGAACAGATTTTACCCTGCCTTTTATCTTAAAGTTAATTCCATTCTCAGTTAAAATTTCTGAAATAGAATCTTTCATTCTTTGTAATAAATCTTGTAATTCTTCTTGTGAAGCATTTAATTTTTCTAAAATATCATTATAAACATCTGGTTTAGTATATTTTAAACACAAGTCTTCTAATTCACTTTTAATACTATTAATACCCAAACGATGTGCTATCGGTATTAAAACCGAAGTTGTTTCTTGAGCTTTAGCTTTTTGTTCTTCAGGACTCAAAGCATAAATAGTACGCATATTGTGTAATCTATCAGCTAGTTTAACAAATAAAACACGTACATCTTCAGATAAGCCAACCAATACTTTTCTTAAGTAAGCAGCTGAAGCATCTTTATTATCTGGTAATTCCAATCTATTAATCTTACTAATACTCATTACAATACTAGCAATCTCATCACCAAATTCTTCTTTTATATCACCAATAGTAGCATCCGTATGATTAACTGTTTCGTGTAATAAAGCAACAGCTAATGTAACATAATCGACATTTAAATCAGTTAAAATATTTGCTACTTCTAAAGGATGACTAATATAATCATCGCCATTTAATCTTTTCTTGCCGGCATGATGCTCTAAAGCAAAAGCATAAGCGCGATTAATTACATCTAATTCATCATCTTTTTTAATTATCTTTTTAATCTTTTCGTATAATTCATCGTAAGTAATAGGTTTTTCTTTAACTGTATCTTCCATCATTTAGCCTCCTATTCTCTTTTATCTTAATTTTGGTAAATCAAACTCCATTTTAGAAAGTTCTTCACTATCTCTATTATGACAATATTCTACAATCAGTTCATCCTCTGTATTTAAAACATCATCAACTATATCACATAGTTCTAAACCATTTATTTCATTCCATTTATTATATCTTAAATAATCCCAAATATCACTCTTTTTTATACTCTTATAACCTTTTTTTATCATCATTTGTCTTTTACTTTTTAAAGCAGGTAAAATTCTAGTATATAAATCTTCTTGGTAATCAAATTCAATAGTACTCATAATAACACCTACCAGTCTATTTTTCTAAATTAATTATATAACAAAATCAATTACTATAAAAGAAAAAGAAGACTAAGAAATAATTTCTACGTCTCCTCTTTGTTCACCTTTTTCTTTCTCTTTCTCTTGGCGCTCTTCTTCCCTTTTTTTGTCTGAAATAGCTTTTTCAATTTCCCTTTTCTCTTCCTCAGTCATATTAATAGGGTTTTCAGCACGATAAATTATTTCGCCGTCACCCTCAGTAAGAATAGAATCATTACCAACTACCTTAAAAGCTCTTCCATCTTCCAAAAGTAAATAACCATTATTATATTCAAACCTATAAGTTACATCGCCAATTGTAATCGTTGAATCAGAATTCAAATAAATATTTGGATTAATTGATCCATCAGTAATATATACCTCATCTGGAGTATATTTACCATAAGCTAATTTATACTCTTTAGCAATCAATGAATCATTAGTATCTACCTTTTTTTCAACATTAGCTTTATTATTATCATCCAAAGTATCTCTAGCTTCCTCAATTTCTTTAGCATAACGCTCATGACGTTCTAGCATCGTTTTAAAATTCTCAGCAAAGGATGATTTTTTAACTTCATAAAAAGTAATACTATAATCTGAAACAACGTAATGACTCTTAAATTCACTTATTTGGTTATCATTAGTTTCTTCTATATCTGCCTTCTTAACAACAGAAGTTATAACTTTTTTAGCTTCTGTATAAGTACCATATTTATCTGAGTTTTTAATATGAACATAGAATCTACTTTGACCATCATATAAAGAATAAATTAGTTCCAAATTCGCATTAACAAAAGCTTTAGATCCTCTAACAGAATTAGAATCTGTTAAACTAAATATTTGCAAACTTGTTTTTTTATCTTCAGTATATTTTACAATCATCTCAGGAACATCATTAAAATCCAAGTCAATAAAAGCAACATCAATTGCATCAAAAGAATCTAAAAATCTTTGTGCTTCAACTGAATACTCATCTCCCCAAGTAAATCCGGTATCTAGTTTATTATAAACTTTTTCATTTGTACTATTCGTAGTAGGATTCTTTTGCATAACCATCGGATTCTTTTTATTACCCATATAGTAATAACCAATACCAAAAATAACAAGAACTAATAAAGCTAATAAAACTACCTTATTATTTACTTTCTTCTTAGAAGCTTGTGGTTTAGGTACTTCAGCAGCTTTAACCTCAGTACTTGTAGGGATTTCTGCAGCAGGAGCAACAGGACTAGGATTCTCACTTACAGGAGTTGCCACTTCCGCAGCTGGTGCTGGAGCAGGTACAACTTCGTTAGAAGGCGTATCAGAAACATTTTGAACTTCAACTACAGGTTCAGTAGTAGCAGGAGTAGCTACTTCAGCTGTAGTTTCTGCTGGTGTTTCTGTAGTAGTTTCAGCTACTGATGCCTCACTAGTGGTCGGTTCCAACTCTAAAACATCAGTTTCTTCCTTAACTGATTGAACAGGAGCAATATTTGTATTATTTTCATTATCCATATCATCACTACCCTATATTAATATAATATCATAAAATCTTCTCGCAAAATAAAAACTCTTAAATAAGAGTCTTTATTTTTGTAAAGTCCATGTATTTGAATACTTAACAGCTTGAAAAGTATTCTTTTGTGTTACTTGCCAGCAAGTAGAAGAATGTTTTGTACTAGAATTAGATTCCATACAAATTCCCCATCCTTTAGTTATCGCTTCACCAGTATCAGGATCTTCTTCAAATACTATGTTACGAACTTCGTACTTACCTGTTTCTGAAACATTAGTCTTCTTACCCTTCTTAGTATAATTAGGATTTGAATAAGAATAAGTACCATCCTTTTTTAAAGTATAAGTCCCACCATTATTATTAGTTAAAGAACTTTTATAAACCCCGAAATCTAAAGTATTATTACCAACTTTAATATTTGTCGGATCCTCTTTCTTTTCCTCCAAAGGTTCTTCAGGAACTTCTTTTTTTTCTTCCTTTTCTTCTTTCTCTTCTGTTTCTTCTTCAGGTTCTAAAATAACAGGTTCAGTTTTCTCAGTTTCAATAGCTTTTATTTTAAATGAACCATTATCATTATATTCATCAATAGCATCACTTATATCAGTACTATAACCAAAACGCTTTTTAGCTTTAAATGATACTTTTACATAATCTACTTCAGTATCCTTAATAGAATAACCTTTCTTAGCTAGGTCAGCTTTCTTATCAGTAAATGAAACTTCAGAAATAGCTGTACTATAATGATAAGCATCATCAGCAATATTATCAACAAAGTAATAATTATAATAATATCTATCGTTAACAGCATATGAACTACTAATAGTTTCAACTGCTAAATGAGTAGACTTATCTTTTTCATTAGTTATAATTACTAATTTAGGTTCGGATTTTTCAGAAGTAAAGAAATGATTTTCAACTTTTGTTCCTCTAATCCAGTAGAATGTCATAGTATTGCCATTCTTCATAATAACGATAGGGTCATTGCTAGACTTAGAATCAATAATAGCTACACCAGCTTCATCATTCTCGCCACGTTTTTCAAAACCATTATAACCATACTTATTAGCAAAATCACTATTTTCAAAGTACATAATATAACGATCTTGCCAATCAATTTTAAAATCATTATGTCTAATCATATAGAAGACATCGCCAACACGTCTAGCAAAACCATAAACTGGTTCATATCCAGGGAAATCTACGTTAGCTTCATCAATATATTCATCAATATAATCCTTAACTTTTTCGCCAATTTCAGTCCATTGTTCTTCATCAACTTGAGTTAAACCATAGATACCACCACCAACGAAAGCAATTACTAATATTATTGGTAAAATCATACCTAGTAACCCATTATAAGGATGTTTAGCTACTCCTTTATTATTTGTATGCTTAACTTCCCATCTAATTAAATTAATTGGAATCCAGAAACTATAAATTCCTAATGTAATTATTGTAAAGAATCCCCACTTAATTCTGTTACCTAATAATTGGAAACCTTTACCATCAAATTCCATTTGATTGCCATCATAAATAGTATGTTTAATACGCCAAGCAAACATTAATGTTTCAGTAAATGGAGTTAATAAACCCAAACTAAATAGATTTAATAAACCACATAAAATACCCAAACCAAAAACTTGAATTGTTTTTCCAGTAAATTGTGAATAGTTATTAACTGGTTTTAAATTACCTTCATAATGAGTATGTTTAACAACCCATTTATTATATTGAACAGGAATCCATAAGCTATAAATACCCAATGTAATTATTGTAAAGAATCCCCACATTATACTTCTACCTAATAATTGGAAACCATTACCATCAAAATCTAAACGGCGACCATTTATTATAGTATGGCTATATTGCCATTTAAGCATAAAGCATTTTGCAAATGAAGCTCCAAGACCGAAAGTTACAACTGTAACAATAAATCCTAAAATCTTCCAGCCAACATATTCCAAGAAACGTCCATCAAAATATGATTTAACATCTTGATTTACTTGAACAGTTGGAGGAACAGGTGCTGTAACAGAAGTTTGTTGAACAGGAGTTACTACTTCAGGAACTTCTTCATTAACCTCTTCTTTTGGTTCTTCAACTGCTTCTTCTTTAACTTCTTCTACAACAGGTTGTTCTTCTTGAACTTCCTCTTTTGCTTCCTCTATTACTTCAGCTTTTGTTTCTTCTTTTTTAGGAGTACTCTTTTTTCTTTTACGAGGTTTTTTAACAGGTTCTTTTACTTCTTCTTTTTCTTCCTTTTTAGGTTTTTCCTTTTTAACCTCTTCTTTTTTAACCTCTTTTTTCTTCTCTTTAGATACTTCGGTTTCTTTTTCTTCAAAATTAGCATCTGTTACTTTATTAGACTTACGAGGACGTTTACGTTTCGTAGTTTCTTTTGTAACTTTTTCTTTTTCTTCTTCTGCCACCAAAATCACTCCAATCTTATTTAAATTTTATCACATATTAACAAAATAAAAAAGAAACTATTTTCTAGTTTCCTCTAAATTCACTTTATATGGTAATCCTTTTGCTCCATAGTAATCTTTAATAAATTGTTCACGATACTCTAATAATCTATCTTCTTTTATTGCTTCTCTTAATTCTTCAGTTAATTTTATTAAATATCTAATATTATGAATAGATAACAAACGAGCACCCAACGTTTCTTGAGCAGTAATAAGATGTCTTATATAAGCTTTTGAGTATCCACTCTTGCAAGTATAGCAATCGCATTCTGTACTTAAAGGACTAAAATCTTCTTTATATTGGGCATTTTTAATATTAAGTTTTCCATATCTCGTTAGGAAATGTCCATGACGAGCAAGTCTTGTAGGACTAACACAGTCAAAAATATCAATACCACGACAAACATTTTCGACTATATCAATTGGATCTCCAACACCCATTAAATATCTTACTTTATCCTTAGGTAAATATTTAGTAGCATATTTAACCATTTTATACATTGTTGGTTTATCTTCACCAACTGAGGTTCCACCAATAGAGTATCCATCAAAATCCATTTTAACTAATTCTTCAACACAGTGTTTTCTTAAATCCTCATATTCGCCACCTTGAACAATACCAAATAAAGATTGTCTTTCATTATTGAAAACATCTTTACCTCTCTTCGCCCAACGTAAAGTTCTTTCTACACTATTCTGACAATAATCATATGTAGCAGGCCATCCAATACATTCATCAAAAGACATTGCAATATCACTATCTAATTTATTTTGTATTTCAATTGATTTTTCTGGAGTCAACATTAAATTATCACCATTTAAATGGTTTTTAAACTTAACTCCTTCTTCTGTGATATCCTTAGGAGTAGCTAAACTAAAGACTTGGAATCCCCCACTATCAGTTAAAATCGGTCCATTCCATTTCATAAATTCATGTAAGCCACCAGCACGATCAATAATATCTTCACCCGGTCTTAACCATAAATGATAAGTATTAGCTAAAATGATCCCTGCATTAACGGCTTTTAATTCCTCAACACATAATGTTTTAACAGTAGCTTCTGTCCCAACTGGCATAAACATTGGTGTTTCATAAGTACCATAATTAGTCTCTATTGTACCTAATCTAGCCATTGTATCTTTCTCTTCATGCAATAAATTATATTTAATTTTCATAAAATCACCTAAAACTTCGAGCTAATTATAACATAAATATGAGGAAAATTTGCATAATAATCAAAAGTAAGTATAATACTACCTTGTCACAGGAGGGGTAAAAATGGCATATGTGAATCTAGATTTACCTAGTCTACAAAAACAATTTTACAGTAGAGAGGTAAATTTTAATTATTTTAAAGGACTTACTGATAAAGATATTAAAGAATTATCAGCAAAAGCCCAAATTAGAAATGAACGCTTAAAAGAAAGAATAGGTTTTCCAAATTATATTAAATTAGAAAACTATATAAGTGTACTAAGATACTTAAATAATGCAAAAACAAGTATCGATTTGGATTCATTTGATAAAAAAATATTATTTTTCGTATTATCAGTTGATCCAGAATTCAAAGCATACGATTTATACCTAAAAAGTAGAATAGTTCCAATTCAAGAAATAGAACTAAGCACAGGTATTCAACAATATTATGCAATTGAAACTAGTAAAAGAGCTTTCAAAGATTATCAATCAAAAGTTCAAGAAGAATTAGGTTTCTATGATTCAGAATTATTAAAATATGAAAGTTTGCTAAAACAAACAATCATGAAAGATAATCATTTCTTAAATGGAGTAAATATTCCATCAAAAAGATCAATAACTAGAAAAGCTGATACAATCGAAGATTTAAATTTCATCAATCCTATGAGACTAGAAGCAATCAAAAAACTAGTCGAAAGATGGTATACCGAAGCTACAGATCCTAGCGATCTAAACTCCCTAGCTTATAATATACTAAATAACAAAGAAGTTATTCCGTTTTTATCAGACCAAGAACAAGTATTATTATTTACTTTAGTTGGTGATCCTGATTTAAAACTATTATCAATATATGAAGAAGAAAGTACACAACAAAAAATTAGCGAAAGAGCTTTGAATGAAGTTGGTTTCTACAGCAAAGGTATGATTAACTTCGAAAAATTATATCACAAACAATTTGAGCCTGAAAAACAAATAAGTTCCTGGACAAAATAAAAAGATACTATAAAGTATCTTTTTTTAATGAGTTAGTAATAAACATTGCATCGCCAAAACTAAAGAAACGATATTTATTTTCTATAGCACATTTATAAGCATTTAAAATATTCTCTCTACTACTTAAAGCAGATACTAGCATTACTAAAGTACTCTTTGGTAAATGGAAATTAGTTATTAAACAATCAATAGCTTTAAATTCATAACCAGGATAGATAAATATATCTGTATTTCCAGAAGTTGCTTTAAATCGTCCATTATTAGCACTAGCAATAGTCTCTAATGTTCTCGTACTAGTTGTACCAACAGCTATTATTCTTCTGCCCTCTTCTTTAGCTTTATTTAAAATATTAGCTGTCTCTTCATTCATTACATAAAATTCACTATGCATATGATGATCTAAAATATTTTCAACTTCAACTGGTCTAAAAGTACCTAGGCCAACATGTAATGTAACATAAGTAATTATAATTCCCTTTTCTTCTATATTCTTTAATAATTCTTTTGTAAAATGTAATCCAGCAGTTGGTGCAGCAGCACTTCCAACATATTTAGCATATACTGTTTGATATCTACTTTGATCTTCTAATTTTTCATGAATATAAGGTGGCAAAGGCATTGTCCCTAACTTATCTAATATTTCCATTAGAATACCATCATAAATCATTTCAACATGAACTAAACCTTCGTCATATTTTGCAACTACTTTAGCTTTTAATTCACCATTACCAAAACTAACAATAGTATTTTCCTTTAATCTTTTAGCTGGCTTAGCTAAACATTCCCAAATATTATTACCAATATCTTTTAATAGAAGTATCTCAATAACTGCACCCGTTTCTTCTTTAACACCAATTAAACGAGCAGGAATAACTTTAGTATCATTAAGAACTAAAACATCTCCTTTATGCAAATAAGAAATAATATTATTAAAATGTTCATGAATTAATTCACCACTTACCTTGTCCATTACAAGTAAACGAGATGAATCTCTTTTCTCTAATGGCGTTTGAGCAATCAATTCTTGTGGTAAATCATAATCAAAGTCATTAATATTCATTTAATCACCCCAAATAACAATAAACATTATAACACATAAAAAAAAGAATAATAAATATTCTTTTTTTAATCCATAGATAATTTAAATTTATTAAATAAAGGATTTAATAAACTTAATACCAAAATAGTAATATAAACACCTAAGTTAAAATGTACTACATTTATAAATATACATGCAGCAATTCCAACTAGTAATGAATAAACTACTCTTCCGCTACGAACAACTGGTGTCGCATTAGATATAGAAGCAACATATATTGCAATAAATGCAAAGCCACTGCTAAATGTATTAACTAATAAATCATTAAAAGTAACTTTACCAACGAAATATAATAATACAGCAACTATTGCATAACCTAAAACAACAACAATTGGTACATCTTTTTTATAATAACTATTAAAAGCTAAGATAATAAAACCAATTAAGGCACATAAAGTTGATGTTACACCAATCTCCCCAACTCCCATACCTAGGAATAATTGTTTAGGTGCTTCTACAGCATCAATTGTAGCTTCATATAGATTTTCAAATCCTTTAACACCTAAAGCAAACATAACACCAAACAAGATGCATTTAAACAAAGCAACTTGATTAAGAGCCAATTTGTTATCAACAAACTTTAGTAAAACATCAACTATAACCATTAAAGGAATAGTTATATATAACTTATGCATTGGAGCACAAACTAAATAACATAATACTAAAGCATAAGGTGCTATTGAATTATATACACTATGTAAGTCTTCTTCTTTTTTTATTACTGTATAATAATATGTTTCAAAAACATAACTTAATAATAAGATTACAATTGGAATTATAATATACTGTAATGATACATAAAATGGCATAAAACCATTTTTAGCAACTAAATATCCATTCTTATAATAAGCAAAGCCAATGACAGGAATAAGACTTAGAATGTATAATAGATTAATTTTAAAAATTTTATTGCTTTTTAAGAAACCCTTCTTCATTCTACTTCTCCTTATCTCTGTTTATTAAGTTAATATTTGCCGGACAAACATGGTTACATAAACCACATCTAATACAATTTGGATCTAAATGTTTAGCCAAAGGATTAATTCCTAATGGGCAAATATCTAAACACATACCACATTTAATACACTTAGAAACTTTCTCATCTTCATGATTAAATATAAATATAGTTTTAATATTATCTGTAACAATTAAATCTTCAATATTAGGACATTTAACTTTTCTCATAAAGTTATTTAAATAAACATCTTTTCCTTCAAGATCAACTTTAACACAATCTCTAAGCATTTCGCCAACGTTTGCGCCATACTTAACTTTAACAACATCTACTTTACTAGCATCATCAAATACTATTGTAATATATCTATCAGTTACTGGTAGACCATCTTTTAATGCTACATAGATTTTATATAAAGCAAAAGTATCCATGAACATAATATCTTCAAACTTATAACCTTTAAATAAATCTTTAGCAACTAATTGATTAGTATTAAATGGGAATACCTCATCAACAATCTTAAAGTTTATATCAGGATAATTTCCAATAATATCTTTTACAGCTTTAACATTATTATCATCATATTTATTTAATAACAAATGAGCATTAATATTAAATCTTTTAGAAATAAGATTAATTGTATCTAACAAAGCCTTAACATTATCTTGGAATAAATAGTTATTATTAAATTGATATGGTTCAACATCCATTGCGTTAACAACCAATATCTTACTATTATTCTTTAGCTTAGTAACGATTAACTTATTCTCATAATCGATACCAAGATTTTCCATAACATTAAGTATTTCATCTTTTTTAATATCATCAATACTATCAACTGTTTCTTCAGAAACAAATGTTGAGTCAGTTCCGTCATTTTTGATTCTAATAATAGAATCTTTCATCTCAACATCACCAGAGATAGTAGCATAGGTTTTAATTCCATTTTCTGATTCTTTGATTAACTGATTAATATAAACATAATCACCATCTTGTACATAAACGTTATCTCCCTCTTTAGTATAAACATCAATAGTTTCAGGAGATAAGAACTCTAAACGTGCAATATCTAGTTTCTTTTCATCATTGTCAAACCTATAAGTAAGTTCCATACAAACACCACTTTTCTATTCTTTTTCATTTCTTTCGGTTAAATATTTTTTCAAATTAAAGGCAACATCATGAGGAAGGATTGATTCTAATTCTTCAAGAGAAGCACTTTGCATTTTTAAAACACTACCAAATTTCTTAATTAAAGCTTTTTTTCTAGCTGAACCAATACCCTCTATATCATCGAGTATACTACTAATACTTCCCTTACTTCTTAACTGACGATGGTATGTAATAGTAAACCTATGTACCTCATCTTGCATTCTTGTTAGATAATGAAATACACTACTCATTCTATCTATATTTATAACACTTAAATCGGAAAATATCAAGTCATTAGTACGGTGTTTATCATTCTTCTTTAACCCAACAACCATAATATTTAAATGTAATAAAGAAAGTACTTCTTGTGCAGCTCTAATTTGGTTTTCTCCACCATCTACAATTATTAAATCAGGAAGATTAGTTCTATCAACTAAAGCCCTTTGATAACGACGATATATTATTTCTTTCATTGTATTATAGTCATCATTAACATCAACAGATACTTTATATTTACGATACTCATTCTTAGCAGGCTTACCATCAATAAATACAACCATTCCTGAAACCGCATAACTTCCAAATAGATTTGAGTTATCAAAAACATCAATACGATCAAGAGTTTCTAATCCTAATAGTTCTCTTAACTCTTCATTAGCATCACTAGTTCTTGCTTGTTCATGTTGAATTTCTTCAAACTTATTCTTTAAATTTAATTTAGCATTATCATAAGCCATCTTAACAATACCTTTTTTAGTACCCTTTTGAGGAGCGATAATATTACTATTTACTAAACTAGCTATATTATCTCTATTTAATTCTTCAGGTATTAGTATTTCTCTCGGTATTTCATTACGCATATAAAATTGAGCAATATAATTTTCTACTTCATCTTCTATATCTAAATTTAAAGGATATATAACATTCTTATGATTTAATAATTTACCATTACGTATAAATAATATTTCAATTGAAATATAACCATTATCAACATAATAAGCAATAACATCACGATTAACAAAATCATGTAATTCAACTTTCTGTTTAGAAAGTACTATATCAATATATTCTAATTCTTTCTTTAAATCTAAAGCCATCTCAAAATTTAATGCTTCACTATATTGATTTATTTTATCTAATATTTTATTTCTTAAAACATCATCATTTCCTCTTAAAAATGATAATATCTCTTCTTCCATAACCTTGACTTTATCAGGATCTACCTTATTAACACAATAACCCAAACATTCCCCAATATGATAATAAAGACATAATTCTTTAGGATTACCTTCACACTTTTTTAATGGATATAATCTATTAATTAAATTAACAATTCTTCTTGCTGCATATGCATTAGGATAAGGTCCAAATAACATCTTATTATCCCTTTTTCGTATATTTAGATATCTACTTATCTTTAACCTTGGATAAGGCTTAGAAATGTATTCTATGTATGGATAACTCTTATCATCCATAAGCATAATATTATATTTAGGTTTAAATTCTTTAATTAAATTAATTTCAATAATAAATGCTTCTAATTCAGATGACGCAACAACATATTGAAAATCGTCGATCAAAGAAACCATTTTCGCAGTTTTACCAGTATGTTCACGATTAAAATATGAATGTAATCTTTTATTCAAGTCTTTAGCTTTACCAACATAAATAATGGTTCCATTCTTATCTTTCATTTGATAAGAACCAGGTTTATGAGGAACCAATGATAACTTTTCACTAAACCTCATCTTTATTCCCCATTTCTATTAAATATTTAAATAGACCTAAGCATCCTCTATTTATTTCATCATATGCAATATCAAAATCATCTGTATACCAAGGATCCTCTATATCTTTTAAGCTGTCACTATATTCTAACAATAAATGGATTTTATCATTAACATCTTCTCCAACAATATTTAAAACATCTCTTTTGTTTCTTTCTTCAAAAACTATAATTAAATCATATTTATCATAATCGTTCTTCTTTAGTTGACGAGCCATATGTTTTTCTACATTAACTCCAATCTCTAAAAGTTTCTTCTTAGCTTTCGGATAAATATCATTACCAATCTCTTCCATAGAAGTAGCCATACTTTCACAACTAAGCAAATATCTTTTACTGTTTTTATAAATAAGATCTTTAAATATCATCTCCGCCATTGGACTTCGACAGATATTTCCGTAGCAAACAAATAAAATGTTATACATAAAATCACCATAAATCAATTATAATATTTTAGGAAAGAAAAAACTAGTTAATTACTAGTTTTTTTCGTTTCCTTACCACGTTCATTTCTTTGATGATTAACAAGTCGTAGAATCATTTCATGAGAAACAGGATCATATGAATTATCATAAGACTTTAAATCATTTAAAATATCTTTGTATTCTGTATTTGTTTCATATTTACTAATTACTTCTAAAGAGCTTTTAATTATTTCTTGTTTTTCATTATTTTCCATTACAACTCAACTCCTTGTTTTAAATCTGGATCTAATTCTTTAACGAATTCTTCCACCTTTTTAATTGCTAATTCACGTCTTTCACAAATCTTATCTAAGAATGCTTCTGCTTCTTTTCCTTTTAACATATAAGCATACTTCTTAAACATTTCACGATATTGTTCTAAAGGAATTTCTTTAACTCTTTTTATTGTCTCCAAAATAACACTTAAGTCAAGACTAAGTTGATTACTTTTATATCTTCTAAACATTAATTGATAAATTGGAATTCTAGCTAAGCCATTAGGTGTATATGAGAAATCTGGATTCAAGCTTTGTTTATCATCGATAAATCTAAAGCTTTGTTCTTTATCAATTCCTCTAACTTTACCATCTTTATCAATAACAAAGTTACCAGCAAAGCAGTCAAAGTTACATAATAAGAAATCAACAACATATTCTTGCATTAAAGCTCGTTTAACATCATCATCCAATTCTCCACCATTACTAGCCCACTTCTCTAATAAATCTTTTCTTTCAGGATCTAAAGCAAGTAATTCTTGCTTAGAAAGATTTACCCCATTAGATTCAATTGCTTGAACACTAACAGCAGTCTCTGGACTAATTACTTGTTGTAGTCTTGAAGCTGCAGCTTGGATTTCTGCTCTAAACGGCTGCTTTTCAAAACTTTGTTTTTCAACCGCTGGCTTCATTAGATATTGACCATTTTCATCTTCATAACGATACATTATTCCTGATTCACCTAGACCGGCATTTTCCAGTCTAATAATCTGGTCAGGAGTTAATTTTGCTAAAGCAATAATTGAATTACGATAAATAGCAATTCTACGAGAAGCTTTCATTATCTCTGTCTTAGAATTATCTAATCTATTAACAGTTGAAGATAATTCAGCTAAATGAGAAAGCAATGCTAATAAATCAATTTCACCATTTTGATATTTATTTTTCATAATATCAAAACAAATATTAACATTAGTTATTAAATCATCAACCGATTTATCGCAACCATTCATAATTATTTTCGAAATTAACGAAATATCAAATGTTTCTTCATAAAGTTTACGATTAGCTTCTAACGCTTCATGTTTCTTCTTCTCATAAGCTTTCATATCAAACTTAATAATTGGAACATCTCTACCAGTTAATTGACTAAAGAACTTAGCTGCTCTTATTTGTGCTTCTGAAGGAACATCAGATGTGCAAGCAATAGCACTAGGAATCATTCCTGCTCTATAACCAGCAACTTCATTATAAGATCCACGATGATAAGCACTAGATTGATTTAAAGCATTAATATCCGAGAAAGAATTATTATTACATGTAGGTTCTAGTCTATAACCACCATGTTCAACAAACAAGTCTCTTCCATACATGAAAAGCATAAAATTCTCTGGTAATTCACTAAACAAGTAAATAACGCCATCAGGGTCATCTGCTTCTAAGAACCAGAATCCCTTATCAGAGAAACTAGAAGTAGATAATGTGGAAGCACCTTCTAATCTTGTCCATAAAGAAGGGTCATCCATAAGCATACGAGAAAAATTTCCCATAGAAGCATCATAGTTATACAGACGATGAGCTAAGAAATTAAACTCTTCCCCATTCATCTCAATAATAGTTACTCCATATGGATTTTTAGGATCACTCTTATCCACTCTTGAACTAGTTAATTGCTCAGGTTTAGAAAGATTCAAGTTAAATTCCAAATTATAAATATCTCTAACTTTATCTATAATTCGCATAAAGTCAGTCGCAAAATCAATTCCTTTATTTTTATCATTCAAATGAACTTTCAATAAGTCCTTAATTTCTCCCAAATTATTAGATTCTATAATTCTTTGAAGGAATAAAACAATACTTACATCTTCCTTAGTATAGAACATCTTCCTCCATAACTCTTGACCTTTTTCCAATCCAAGTTTTTGAATAAATTCTCTTCTTATATAACTAAACTTTTCAAAATTATCTAATTGGAAAGCTCTAAAATCTCTAGTTAAAGAAGTTAATGAGAAACCAAGTAATTGACAAATATAATTTTTAATAGCACCTATATCATCACTTTCAAGCATTTCTTGAGCTTTTTTAACCACAATTTGTTTATAATTCTTCAAATCCTCAAAAGTATTAATCTTATAATAATTATCATTAGCAAGAATATTACCAAAAGCTTTAATATCTTCATTAGTTAACTCATTTTTATGAGTCATCATTTCACTAACTAATTGTTTTACAATTGGAAAATCTCTAAAAGCAAAATGAACAAGTCGGTCATCATTTTCAAATAGATTAGTTTTTTTAATAAAATCATAATATTCAAGTAATAATGCACCATTGCCTGCTTTAATTTCCTGAATAATATTATTAGCTGCTGGCGTATTATACTTAATAATATCTAAAGTAAAATCCATTCCAAACAAAGGATAAATATGCTGGCAAACTTCGAAATTAAATATAGGATTTTTCGAAATCGTATTAACTTTACCGGTAGCATTTAAAATATCTAAACCATTTTTAAATACTATAGCATTTTCTGAACCAAATACTGTAAAATCAAATTCTGAACCTAAAGATAATAAAGCTCTAAAGACTTCAACATCATTTTGAAAATCAATACTAGATGAACTAAAAAGTTTAATAACATTTTGAGACATCTTATCTTTAAAGAATCCCATATTATCTACAACAACCATTAGTATATTAGTACACAAATCTAAATCGCTAAAATCAATTAAATCACTATTAATAATCTTTTCCAGTGTTTCAAGAGATATTAAGCTATAATTAATCGCTTTTTTATCAGGTACTTTTGCATAGTTTTCTAAAGTTTGTAGATGCTCCGGTAAATAGCCATATACTTGAGGAACTTTATCTACAACAAAATCAAACATTTCTTGAGTGATAAAATCTCTTAGAGCATACTCACATAATATTACATTAGGTTGGAGTTTTATAGCTTCGAAGAATAATTCTCCAAAACGAGGAATATCTCTACTAATATACATTAGATGATTAGGATTATTACGAATATATGCTAAACATATATCATAATCCATCTTAAATTCCGCAGATAAATAATAGAAAGCCTCTCCGGTGCCATAACTAATACACTTTATCGCCTTCTCCTTATCTAATAAGATTTCTGGGAATGCTTTAAATATAAACGGATATTTATCAAAATTAGCCAGTAAGTATTTTTTAACTTTTTTATTATCCTTATCAACATAAATGATATTTTCAGGATTTAGTTCCAAGAACATAACCATTATTTCAATATCCGAACGCATTTCAGTGTCAAGTGAAGAATAAACATCCTTACCCATTTCATATAAACTAATTATAATACTTCTATCCTTAAGAATAGTTGGAATTGTTTTATATAAATCAGGATAAATTCTAAAATGTTCTTTTGCCATTTCAATTATTTCAGGATCATTTACATCAACAAAATAAGAATAATCTAATGGCGACTCCAAGAAGTGCTTTTTAGCTACACGATGCTGAAAATTAACATATTTTTCATCGCTAGAATAACTAGAGAACACCTTTAAAATCATTTTAAATAATTCAAATGGGTCTGTAGCATCATCAAGTTTTTCTTCTAAAGAATCAATGTCTTCAATAGAAACACCATTATCAATAATATATTTATATAACAAAAATGTATCTTTATAAGCAAACAATTCTCTATAATAATTATTATTTATTAAATTATATTTATTAAACAACTCGCTAACCCAAGAATCTTCTTGAGATGGGTTTTCAAAAGCAGCTTTAGAACCCTGGTAAATGAATTCACCTTCGTTAACATTAAGCAAATAGCTGAATAAAGGATCAAAATAAGCATTTAATTCTTCAGGTGGGAAAACAGTGCTATTTCGAAGATTAATCACAAGACTAAAAAACATATCCATATGTTGAGCAAAAAACTCTTTAGGAATTCGAATACGATTATTAAAGGCAACTTGTAGAACACTCAAAGAGGTTTTATTATTAAATTTATAATTATTTGTTAAAGCTTTTAATATTACTTTTTGATCTACAAATCTCGAGACATCAATAATATTAGGTTGATGTTCACAAGCAAGCTCTATTAATTCATCATTAAACTTAAACTTTCCCATTATTGAAAGACGATTCAAATGATATAACAAAGCACCATTAATTTTCAATAATTCATTAATTAATTCGACATCATTACTATCCAGATATTCAACAACAATTTCCGGTCTCGCAACAACCACCTTTTTAAGTAAAGGGATATTTCCCTTTAATGGAACATTCAATAAAGGAACAATGCCTGGTTCCCTAATAATAGCATCTGCTAGTTTATCAGAATCATTTAGAATCTCTGGCAAAAATATTGATAACAACGGAAATTCTACAACCTTACTTCTCAAATAATCTAATTCTTCAGGCGTAAATGTTAGATTATATAAATGGCGTCGATAAACATCATTAAGTCCAAGAGTACTTGTAGGCAAATAGCCACTCATAATAGCTCTCTTTAAAATTTCATCATCAATTTCTGAATTATAATATTTAACAAAATCATAATGTCCACGCATAACCATCTTACGAATAATCAAAATTCTTTCTTTAGATGGAATTGCATTATAAGATCTACTTGCTAAATCTTTAGCAATTTCTTCTGGTGACAAAATACTTAATAACTTATCCAACATTAAAGGACTCTTAGTATATAAAGGAAGACGATTTACATATTGAAGTATTTCTTCTTCTCTACCACCATAATGTCTAGACAAATAATCAAAAGAAACAGAAAAAATAGATGTTAAAGCTTTCAAATGTTCTCTATTTAAATTACTATCAATATACTTTATAACAATATCTTCTATTCCGTAAAAGCGATAATCATCAGTTAAATTCATTAAATATTCAAAGATTTTATCTTCATTGCTTTCATTTAAAACAGATGCAAATAACGCACCATTAAGAACATTATATTCAATTAATGTGTCAACTGAAATACCAAGAGTAACAAGACGTTCAACACATTCCTTACCCAAGCTCTCAACTTCGAATAAAATTTCATATCTACCTTTTTCAACATAAAACTCAATAACAACATCTCTAAACTCATCTGCAAAACGAGGTATAGGTATTATACGCCCATCAGTCTTATTATAATAAGTCTCTACTATTTCTCTTAATAAATCCTTATCATCTTTTGATCCAACAGAGATTAAACTAACAGCACCATAATAACCATTTTGGATAAAAATTAATACTGCTTCAGGTGGAATTGATCTAATTCTTTGAGCTTCTTCCCAAACTTTTCCAATAGGAATACCAGCTTTTAAAGCAAGAGAAATAGCTTTATAATCGTTTTTATTAACTAAACTATCCATAATGAATTCAGAATTATATTCCATAAATTTATTTCTTAAACAAGATATTTGTTGGACTTTTATAGGTAAAGATAAGTACTCTTCATAAGTAATATCTTCCATTCCTAAGTCTTCCATTGTTATGCTTCCGTCATAGAAATTTGCAAATTCTAAAAAATCATAATGCCCAGCTTTTATCAAAAGCGCTACAAAATCATTAGATAGTGTAAAATCCTTCCCAAATTTTTTAATAAAATCTAAAAAGTCATTATACATTTCATCACGATAGTTTTCTTCTATAAATTTACTAGATTGAGAAACATATAAAGCTTCCTTAAAACCTTTGTTAAAAAAAGCTTTTGTATATGGTTCATCTATATAACAATATTTAACATATATATCAATATTGAATCCATGATCTATTAAACAATTAACAACATCTTGATTAAATTCAACATTTCTAAAAGAAATTTTGTCATTAAAACTGTTTTTAGCTAAACCATATATTAATCTATTAATAGGTTCCAAATGACTAAAAGAGCTTATTTCAACTCCTTCGTTAGCATAAAGATTAAATAAATACTCAACCTTCTCTGCAGTATCAATATCCGAAAGATTTCTTAAACCTCTATATATTCCATTTTCAATCAATAACTGATTAATTTTAAAATTACTTGTCAATTCATTAGAATCAACTATATCACTTAACGAAATATCATGACTCTTAATAAATTCAATTACTTCGTCACTAATTGCATTACTATTGGCATGATATAATGCACCAATTTGATTTTTATTTAAAAATCTCATTAATAATGCTGAAGAATCTTTATACTTTCCATCATATTGAATATAATCACTTAAAGAAAAATCAGTTAGTAAATCAACAATCTCTTGGCTTGGATTATCAATTAGAACAATTGCCAAATCTCCCCAATTATTAACTATATTCTTAGCAACTTCATTATCTTTTACGAATGAGTATTCATCTTCACCCATAAAAGAAATAATATCTTCAAAAATATCTTTAAATTCAACTTCATAGTTAGATAAAGAAATTAAAAACTTCAAAAATTCATTTTTTTGATAAGAACTAATCTTCTTAACAACACTATGGTCTCCTTGAGCATATATTTTAGCCATAACATTATTTGAAGCACTAATACTATGTTCCAATAAAGCATCAACTAATTCAGGATTATTTTCATAAATCATATCAACTACATCTGAATCATAAATATACATTTCAGCAATTGCTTCATCACTATAGCCATGAGATTTAAGGACATTATAACTATCAAGACTAGATATGAAGAATTCATTTTCAACTATATCATCAAAGTCTGTACGATTTTTTAAATAATTAACTAAAAAAACATCGTCATAAATATAATAGCATGTTAATAATGCCGTAAAATGTTCTTCATTTTTAATGTCAAAAAGTTTATAGAAATCAGGATTGTTTATCCACTCTTTAAGGTATGGGAAATATTCGTCGACAATTTCATCGCGGTGTTCTTTAAGCATTTTAAAAGTGGCACCCTCATCATAGGCACTTTCACCATACTTAGCAACAATATCGTCAAACACATTTTGACTTGAATCAAAAATAAGTTTCTCAAACGCTTCTTGCATATTAACCACGTACCCTACTATTAAAATTATAACACAATAAAAATATCTAAGCTATGAAAAAAGACAAGAAATTGTTATAATTAAAGCGTGATGTTTATGAAATTAATTAAAGAATCTATGGTTGAGATTAAAAAATCTAAATTTATTGGTTTATATTATGAAGTTGAATCTATTGAAGAAGCAAAAGAAGTTCTAGAATCATTAAAAAAAGAGCACAAAAAAGCAAGACATATGCCCTATGCTTACAAAATAGGAAACACAGCCAAAAAAACTGATGATAAGGAACCTTCAAATACTGCCGGATTACCAATATACAATATCATTGAAAGAAAACAACTAAATAATTGTTTAGTTGTTGTAATAAGATACTTTGGTGGTATAAAACTTGGTGCAGGTGGCTTGCTAAGAGCTTATTCAGAAGCAGCAAATATTGCAACAAACATATAAAAAAGACCATTCGGTCTTTTTTTTTATACATCTTTGCTATATGTTACTTTATTATCTTTTATTAATATTTTTAAGTTTTCTTTACTGATAATATCATACTCTAATAAAATATCGATAGCTTTATCATTTAGCTCTGTTTTATCTTTTTGGTTTTCATATTTCTTTGCCAAATCAGCAATTTCATTGAATGAAGAAATAGTTGAACCAAAACGATTATCTAATAATGAAATCTCTAAGACATTATCTGCAAGTGATGGTTGCATTTGAAAGCCAAATAAATTACAACCAAACTTAAAGACGAAAATAACAAAATATAAAATAACAACGGTTTGTACTAAGCCTAAAACAGCTCCTAATAATCCATTTAACAAATCAAATAACGGAATTATCTTTAATAGTTTTTCGATTATACCAGAAGTCTTAACAATCAAATCAATTACTAATATTGCAACAATAAAGATTAATACAAAAGCAATCAATTCATAAATTAAGATATTAATAGCAGACACACCTCTAAATATTCCACCAAGTTTAATAAATGGTAAATGTGTATACATTAAAACTGATAATCTGTCTTTAAAAATATAAGCTAATACCAAAGCAACGATAGATCCAACTAATCTAAATAAGCCTTCAATAAATCCTTTTTTATATCCGTCATAAACACCCATAATTAAAAATAAAATAATTACAGCATTAACAATTATTACTTTAGGATTACTGAAATCTAAATTAAAATCCATTAACATACAATCACATCCTACGTTAATTATAATATAATAATAATGAATTTAAAAGCAAAATATGTTAATATACTTATGAGGTGTTAAGGATGAAAAGCGGAGCTAAACAAGTGACAATTGTCTTTAAAGTTAGTGATAACATTAAAGATGCAATGATAAAATATTATGAACCTATGAAGTGTGAAAAAACACCACCATATGCAATCTTTCAAGTAAAAGACTTTGATTGTGTAACAACTCTATACGAATCTGGAAAAGTAATGTTTCAAGGAATTGGTGCTGATATTGAAGCAAGTTATTGGACCGAACAAGAAAGAGTTTTAAATGGTAAAATAATTGATACATCTGGTAAAGATAAAAAAGATGCTAAAGAAGAAAAGAAAATCTTCATTAACGAATCAAGTATTGGTTCAGACGAAGTTGGTACTGGCGACTATTTTGGGCCATTAGTTGTAACAGCATCTTATGTATCTAAAGAAAACATCCCTTACCTAGAAGAATTAGGTGTTCGTGATTCTAAAAAATTAACAGATGATAAAATCATCAAAATAGCTCCAAGTTTAATAAAGAAAATACCACACACAACAATTATTTTAAATAACAAAGAATATAATGGATATCACAGTACTGATATTAACATGAATAAAATAAAAGCAATCCTTCATAATAAATGTTTATTATCATTAGTAAAAGATAAAAGTAATGAATACAAAAAAATTGTGGTCGATCAATTTGAACCACCAAAAAGTTACTACGCTCACCTAGTACAAGTTCCAGAAAAAGTAACAAACATTTTATTTATTACTAAAGCTGAAGATCAATGTATGAGTGTTGCGGCATCATCAATAATTAGTCGATACATTTTCTTAAAAGAAATGAAAAAATTATCTGAAAGATTTGGTATTGAAATGCCATTAGGTGCTTCAAACCTAGTAGATGAAGTTGGAGCAACTTTAGTAAAAAAACATGGAGAAAAAATTCTAAATGAAATTGCTAAACTAAATTTCAAAAATACTGAAAAGATAAAAGAAATAGCAAAGACGAGAAAATAATTTCTCGTCTTTTTATTTGCAAATATCTAAAATAAATAACTCTAATGCCCTTCTAGCATTTAGCATTCCATTTTTGGCTTTATAATCCAATTCTGCTGATAATAGTAAATAGCTTTCTAGTTCACTAATTGAAAAATCATAACTATTTGTAATAGTTTTCTCAAGTTGAAAATCAAATTTATAACCTAATATATTTTTCATTTCATTATTAGTTTTATTATTCAACATTTTTTTAACCAACAACATATTTCGTATCTCTTTAGTTAACATACTCATTAACATCACTGGTTCTATCTTTTGAACCATCAAATCATCATATCTTTTAAAAGCCTCTTTAATATTCCTGGCAAGAACTGAATCAACAAATTTAAAATTGTTATCTTCAATCGCTCTACTAATAATATGTGAAACATCTTCTAAAGAAACTTCACAACCTTTTCCATAATAAAGTTTTATCTTCTCTACTTCATTAAAAGAAAGATCATAATTATTTAAAGAATTATTAATAATGTAATAAATTACATCTTTAGAACATTTATATCCATCCTCTTTAAAAAGTTTTTCAATCTTCAAATAAATATCACTAACTTTTAATTCAGGAATTTCAATAAGATTATTTTTTTCATTAATAATTCTAGTAATCTTTTTATTACCAGCTAGTTTTCCGTTCATCGTAAAAATTAAAACAGTATTCGGATTAGGATTTTCTAAATATTTAATTAATTTATCATCTTTTTTAGTTTCGACTTCACCTTCACTATCGCTAGCACTTTTTCTTGCCGTTGCAAACATATTAGCATTTCTAACTACTAGATATTTTTTTTCATCAAATAGCGAATAATAGTTAGCTTCATTTAAAACATCATCCATGCTTTGATAGTTTAAATCAAAACTAGTAAAAGAATTAGCTTTAATAATTTTATGTAATTCCTCTTCAAGAAGTCGATAACTTGAAGAACTAATTAAATAAATAGTTCCCATAAAACCACCTAGATTTATTATAACACAAAATAAAACTTATTCGATTACGAATAAGTCTTTTTTTATCTTCCAGCAAACCTATTAATTGGTTCCTTATCTGGCATTGAACTTAAATCAATTTCTCTTAACATGGCATCACGTTTAAATGGTACCAATACTTCCTCAACATCATATCCATCAGTTCTTTCTCTAATGATGATATAAGAAGCAAAATCAATAGGTTCTCCTTCACCAAAGCCCATACCAGCAGCTCTAATAGTCCTAATTTTTGTCTTAGTATCTTCAGATAAGTATTTGAAATGAACATGTCCTTGTATTACTTCATCATAATAACCAACTTGTTTACCACCAAATAAAGGATCACTCCAAGCAGATTCAAAACCCCTATCGCTAGGAAGTCCAGTACCAATATGAGGAACAATCTCAGAAAGTTGTTCAGGACTATTTGTATAATAAAATTGTTTCGTTGCATCAGGACTACCATATTTCATTGAACGCTGATAAGTCCATGTGCTATGCCCCTTAAAATCAATACGAACATCATTACCAAAATGGCATAATGCAATGTGTTTACCACCAACAGTTAAATCAATACTATGTGGGTTTTTACCCATGATTCTAAGTTGTTCAGGTGTTAATTGAGAGTATGTCCATTCTTGACTTCTAATCTTTTTTTCATGCATATATGAAGAAAACGGTTCAATTCCAAGGAGTGAATATTCTTCACTATTTCCATTAATTGAAACAACACCACGTTCACCCATCAAGTCTAAAACTTGACGTGGATTAGGGCCAACACCAATGTTATCACCTAAAGAATAAATCTCGGTAATTCCCCTTAATTTAATATCATCTAAAATCGAAACTAAAGGTTGCAACATACCATGAACATCAGTAAATATAGCAATTTGTCTTCCAGTATATTCTCCCATACTATCACCTATTTTAATTTTATCATAAACACTAATTAAGTGACATACTTTTGCCACTACTAGACAGTATATAAACAAAAAGAACTATCTTTTCATAGTTCTTACATTGCTCCATTCTCGAGCTTCATTCAAAATCTTTTCTGAATCTGCAATCAATTTAGATGGATATTTCACATACTCTATAATAGCATCTGAAGGATAATTATCTAATAAATAATTTCCAATCGTAAATGCTACACAATAGTTTTGCGGTAAATTAATAAATTCTTCAATTTCTTCATTACTTGCTTTAATTAGAACTTTAGAAAACACTTCTGAATTACCTAAATTAGTAGCAAGAGCTTCCCAAAACCAAATAACATCCTTTTCTAAATGTTCTACCTCACATTCTTGCTGACAAATATGAACAAACTCATGAAGAATTGTCATTTTTAAATCATCAACAGTCATTGTAGCATGTTCCTTAGTTTTATGAGCTTCTTCTAAAGATAATAGATTAATGTTCCCATCATCAGTATCAGCACACATATAATCACGATATTCATGAAACTGCTCAATATGTTTCTTATACAATTCCAAATCATTAAAAATTATTATCTTTCTTTTTTCTTTTAAAGAATTCAATCCAAAAAAAGTCATTATATTATTTGTTTTAGATTCTAAATAATCTATAACCCCAGGAACATAAGACTCTTTTTCGTCATAAACAATAACAAAGTTCTTCTTTTCTAATACCATTTTTATCGCTTCCCATTTCCATTATAACATCCATCAATTAATTAAAACCATATTTGAATTAAAAAAAGAACTATCATTTTCGATAATTCTTACTCATTCCCTTTTCTATGTAGCATACTATGAAGTTTTCTAATTAAACTTTTCTTCTCTACCACTGGATTCATATTTTTTTCTATTAATGCCAAAATATCTTCTAAAGATTCTTTTTTATACATCAACATTTTAGCTTTAACAGAAGCATACCCAAATTTTAAATTTTGTTCTTGTCTGCTTAAATTTTCAAACCATTCATTGAGCTCGCTACCTTCATTATCTAAAGATTCAATTTCTTCTTTAACTTCATCATTTGTTCTGCTTAAATAATCATTAAAATCTGGAATCCATGTTGCATTTTTTAAAAAATCTATTTCTTCCCTTTTTGTAAATTTTATAAAGTCTTTTGAAGCATATTTGCTAAATGATTTTTTATTTGGAACCTCACATATAGAAATAGGAATTCCTACTTGTGTAACACACGTTGATTCTAGTAGTATTCCAAAATAATACTTTTGTAAATATGCTGCATTTTCGGTAATAATTTTCATATTTCACCTCGAGCCTTTATTGTAGCACACGTCTTTTTTTTAATCAATCAGCTTGTTTCATTTGTTAATCCTTTAATTCTATTAATTAAATTATTCTTTCTATGGCGAACAAGTTTCAATTTCTAATCCTTTATTCTTTATTTTGAAAATAATGCTTCCATCTTGATCTGTTCTAAATATTTTTGAATCTTGAAGATTATTTAAAACTCCTTTATTTGGATGACCATACCTATTATTTTTCCCAACACTAATAATAGAATACTTCGGTTCAATTGAATCAATAAACTTT
>JAEEGL010505222.1_pt1 | contig 31891 bp, 19 predicted proteins | sample 9134231 | NCBI WGS metagenome assembly JAEEGL01 (sample SAMN16246548, study PRJNA631951) | gut metagenome | biome: gut microbiome; feature: rumen; material: fiber-attached | host: Bos | place: Iran: Karaj | collected 2018-10 | reverse complement strand
GTGTTGGAATAGACCTCGGTGTCGAGGACCAGCACGTTGACGTCCTCGTTGGAGGCCAGCACGTGGTCGAGTCCGCCGTAGCCAATGTCGTAGCTCCAGCCGTCGCCGCCGATGATCCACTGGGAACGCTTGACGAAAAAGTCCTTCTTCGCGTAGATCTTGTTGAGAAGCTCGTCGCTGCCCTTCTCCTTCTCCAGCAGCGCCGTCAGCTTGTCAGCCCGCTCGCGGGTGCCCTCGCCGTTCATCAGGTTGTCCACCCAATCCTGCAAAGCCGCTTTGAGGTCCGACGAGCCCTTGCCGGCGTCAATCGCCGCCCTGGCGTCGCCGGCCAGCGCGTCGCGCACCGCTTTCGTGCCCAGGAACATGCCGAGGCCGAACTCGGCGTTGTCCTCGAACAGGGAATTCCCCCAGGCCGGGCCGTGGCCGAGATGGTTCTTCGTGTACGGCATGGCCGGTGCCGACGCGCCCCAGATGGAGGAGCAGCCGGTGGCGTTGGCGATCATCATGCGGTCGCCGAAGAGCTGGGTGACGAGCTTGACGTAAGGCGTCTCGCCGCAGCCGGCGCAGGCGCCGGAGAACTCCAGCAGCGGCTTCTCGAACTGGCTGCCCTTGACGGTCTTCTTGCTCATCGGGTTCGCCTTCGGGGCGACGGTGTTCACGCCGTAGTCGAAAACGGGCTGCTTGTGGATCTGCTCGCCCAGCGGCTTCATGACGAGAGCCTTTCCCTTCGGCGCCGGGCAGACCTCGGCGCAGTTGCCGCAGCCCAGGCAGTCCTTCTGGGAGACCGCCATGGTGAAATTCAGGCCCTTGGCGCCCATGGCCGGCAGGAACGGCATTCCCTCCGGCGCCTTGGCCTTCTCGTCGTCGCTGGAAAGGATCGGGCGGATGGCCGCGTGCGGACAGACGAAGGAACACTGGTTGCACTGGATGCAGAACTCCGGCTGCCACTCCGGCACCAGGATGGCGACGCCGCGCTTCTCATAGGCCGCGCTGCCGCTGGGGAAGGTGCCGTCCTCCATGCCCTTGTTGAACGTGGAGACCGGGAGTTTGTCGCCTTCCTGCCGGTTCATGACGTCCTGCACCCTGGTCACGAACTCCGGCGCGTCCTTCGCCGGCGCCGGGGTATCCTGGGCGTCCTTCCAGTCCGCCGGTACCTTGACTTCAATCAGCGCCGCCGGGTCGATGCCCTTGTCGATGGCGCTGTTGTTCATGTCGATGACCTTCTGACCCTTGTTGCCGTAAGTCTCGGCTACGGAATTCTTGAGGTACTCCACGGCCTTGTCCAGCGGGATGATGTTCGCCAGCTTGAAGAACGCCGACTGCATGATCATGTTGAAGCGCCCGCTGAGTCCCAGTTCCTGGGCGATCTGGACGGCGTTGATGATGTAGAACTTAATGTCGTTCTGCGCGATGTAGCGGCGCATGGCGGCGGGCAATTCCGCCGAAAGCTCCGCCTCGCTCCAGGTGGTGTTCAGCAGGAAGGTGCCGCCCTTCTTCAGCCCCGCCAACAGGTCATAGGCGTGGACGTAGGACTCCTTCGAGCAGGAGATGAAGTCCGCCTTGTTGATGAGGTACGGCGAATTGATCGGCGATTTGCCGAAGCGCAGATGGGAGATGGTGATGCCGCCGGACTTCTTGGAGTCGTAAGCGAAGTACGCCTGGGCGTACATATCGGTATTGTCGCCGATGATCTTGATGGCGCTCTTGTTGGCGCCCACCGTGCCGTCGGAACCGAAGCCCCAGAATTTGCAGGCCGTGGTGCCCGCCGGGGTGAGATCGACGTCGCTCTTGACCGGCGCCAGCGAGCGCTTCGTCACGTCGTCGTCGATGCCGATGGTGAAGCCGTTGATCGGCGCGTCCTTCCTGAGTTCCTCGTAAACGGCGAAAACCTGGTCCGGCGTCACGTCCTTGCCGCCGAGGCCGTAACGGCCGCCGACGATGACGGGCTTTTGCGCCTGATCGTAGAACGCGCCGCGGACGTCGAGATAGAGCGGCTCGCCGAGAGATCCCGGCTCCTTCGTGCGGTCGAGCACGGCGATCTTCTTCACCGTCTTCGGCAGCTGCTGGAAGAAATACTTCAGAGAGAAGGGCCGGTAGAGGTGGACGCTGAGCACGCCGACCTTTTCGCCCTGCTGGTTCAGGTAGTCCGCGGCCTCGGCTGCCGCCTCGCAGATGGAGCCCATGGCCACGATGACGCGGTCGGCGTCAGCGGCGCCGTGGTAATCGAAGACGTGATGCTCGCGGCCCGTGATCCTGGCGATGGCCGCCATCGTCTCCTCCACCAGATCGGGAACCGCTTCGTAATAGCTGTTCACGGCCTCGCGGGTCTGGAAATAGATATCCGGGTTCTGGGCGGTGCCGCGGACGACCGGATGGTCCGGGTTCAGCGCCCGGTGGCGGAAGGCTTCCACTGCCTCCCAGTCCAGCAGCTTGCCGAGGTCGGCGTAGTCGATGACCTCGATTTTCTGGATTTCGTGGGAAGTGCGGAACCCGTCAAAGAAGTTCAGGAACGGCACCCGGCCCTTGATGGCCACGAGATGCGCCACCGCCGCCAGGTCCATGACCTGCTGCACGCTGTTCTCCGCCAGCATCGCCACGCCCGTCTGGCGGGCCGCCATGACGTCCTGATGGTCGCCGAAGATATTCAGGGAAGAAGCCGCCAGCGCCCGGGCGCTGACGTGGAAGACGCCGGGCAGCAGTTCGCCGGCAATCTTGTACATATTCGGGATCATCAGCATCATGCCCTGGGAAGCCGTGTAGGTCGTCGTCAGGGCGCCGGCCTGGAGCGAACCGTGCACCGCGCCGGCCGCGCCGGCCTCGGACTCCATCTCCACCAGGCGCACCGTCTGGCCGAAGAGGTTCTTCTGCCCGTGGGCGGCCATCTCATCGACGTGCTCCGCCATCGGCGACGAAGGCGTGATCGGGTAGATGGCGGCAACGTCAGTGAACGCGTAAGATACGTACGCGGCGGCGCTGTTGCCGTCCATTGTCTTCATTTTCTTGCTCATGGTTGGAACTTCTCCCCCTTTAATTAATAGGAACCGGCGGCAAAAGCCGCTGTAAACCGATTTCAATCATTATACACCAGACGAAAATATTTGTAAAACCCCTGCCGGTCTGATTTGCTATTGCGATTCCTTCGCAATCCGGCACGGGGACCCGTCCCGATTTTTCGCGTCGGCCTGCTTCCATTTCGGCTTCAATGGTGATATGATAAATTGGTTAAGATGGATTTTTCTCTGGTTTCCTGGAGGGACGAAACGCTATATGAATAAACGATTGCTTAGGCGAATGGATTTCGTGCTGATCGTGGCGGTCTGCGCGGTGATCCTCTTCAGCCTGGTCATCATCGGCAGCGCGACGCACAGCGACCCGGCAGGCGTCCGGTTCGTGCAGCGGCAGGGGCTCTTCGCCGTCATCAATATCGCGCTGGCGGTTTTCTTCATGAATTTCGACTACAAGATGCTGCAACGATACGGGATGAAGCTCTACGGCTTCAATCTGGCGCTGCTGGTGGCCGTCATGCTGGTGGGGCACTCAGCCCTCGGCGCCCAGCGGTGGATCCAGCTGGGGCCGGTCACGCTCCAGCCCTCGGAGTTCGCCAAGCTCATCATGATCATCTCGCTGGCGGCGCTGCTGGAAGACAAGGTGGGGAAACTCAACACCCTGCAGGACCTCCTGCCGGTGGGGCTCTTCGTGGGCGTCCCCTTCATCCTGGTGATGAAGCAGCCGGACCTGGGGACCTCGCTGGTCTTCATCGCCATCTTCCTCGGCATGATCTTTGCCTGCGGCGTGAACCTGAAGCTCCTGGGCGGGCTGTTCGCGGCGGGGCTGGCGCTGTTCCCGCTGCTCTGGATGTTCGTGCTGAAGGAGTACCAGAAAATGCGCATCATGGTCTTTCTCGATCCGAACGTGGACCCGCTGGGTTCCGGCTATCACATCATCCAGTCGGAAATCGCCATCGGCTCGGGGATGCTTTTCGGCAAGGGCCTGTTCAGCGGGACGCAGAGCCAGCTCAACTTCCTGCCCGAGAACCACACCGATTTCATCTTCGCCGTGGTGGGGGAGGAGCTGGGGTTTGTCGGGGCCGCCTGCCTGCTGGTGCTCTATCTGGTGATCCTCTGGCGCGGCATGAAGATTGCCCAGGACGCCAGCGACACTTTCGGGATGCTGATGGCGGTGGGCATTACTTCGATGCTGGCTTTCCATGTACTGGTGAACGTGGGCATGACCATGGGCATCATGCCGGTGACCGGCATCCCGCTGCCGCTGATGAGCTACGGCGTGAGTTCTTTGACCACGAACATCATGGCGGTGGCGATCCTGCTGAATATCTACATGAAGAAACAGAAGCTGCTGTTCTGACGGACGGGCTTCGATTACACAATCACAATCCAAGGGGTTTTGCCTTTTATGATAGAATTGACGCCTGATCTTCTCGGCGCGGTGACGAAGCCGGCCCGCTATACCGGCGGCGAATGGAACGCGGTCCGCAAGGACGCGGCAAAGGTCGCCTGCCGTTTCGCGCTGTCCATGCCCGACGTCTATGAGGTGGGCATGTCGAATCTGGGCCTCAAGATCCTCTACGAGGTGCTGAACTGCCGGCCGGACACGGCGGCGGAGCGGGTCTACGCGCCCTGGCCCGACATGGAGACGGCCATGCGGGAAAGGCGGCTGCCGCTTTATTCGCTGGAAACCTTTACGGCAATCAGGGAGTTCGATTTCCTCGGCTTTTCCCTGCAGTACGAGATGTGCTACACAAACGTCCTCAATATGCTGGACCTGGCGGAAATCCCTGTCCGGGCGGCGGAGCGGGGAGAGGGCGCGCCCTTCGTCGTCGGGGGCGGTCCCTGTGTCTATAACGTGGAGCCGGTGGCGGATTTCTTCGACCTCTTCGTGATCGGCGAAGGGGAAGCGGTGCTGGGCGAGCTGGTGGACGCTTTCATCGCCTGGAAAGGCGAGGGGTGCCCTGAGGGGCGGCGGGGTTTCCTGCTGCGGGCGGCGGCGCTGGACGGCATCTACATACCGTCGCTTTACGAGCCGCGCTATGACGAAGCCGGCATGTTCCAAAGCCTCACGCCGCTCCATCCGGCGGCGCGACCGGTTATCTACAAGCGGCTGCTGGCGGACTTCGACGCCGCCCCGGCCATGACGGCGCCCGTCGTGCCCTATATCGGCATCGTTCATGACCGCATCATGCTGGAGCTGTTCCGGGGCTGCTCCCGGGGCTGCCGTTTCTGCCAGGCGGGCATCGCCTACCGGCCGGTCCGGGAACGGTCGCTGCCGCGGCTTCGTGAACTCGCCCGTCAGATGGCGGACGCTACCGGCTACGACGAGATGTCGCTGACGTCGTTGAGCTCGGCCGATTATTCCTGTCTGGAGCCGTTGGTGGATACGCTGATGACGGATTTCGCGGCGGCGCGGATGAGCTTCTCCCTGCCGTCGCTGCGGGTGGACAGTTTTTCCATCGAGCTGGCGGACAAGCTCCAGCAGATCCGCAAGAGCGGCCTGACCTTCGCGCCGGAGGCCGGGACCCAGCGCCTGCGCGACGTCATCAACAAGGGCGTCACCGAAGAGGACCTGATGGCGGCGGTGGGAGCCGCCTTCCGGCGGGGCTGGAAGGCGGTCAAGCTCTACTTCATGATGGGGCTGCCGACCGAGACCGACGAGGACATCATCGGCATCGCCCGTCTGGCGAAAAAAGTCGTCGACCTCTACACGGAAATCAAGGGCAAGCGCGGCGTGAAGGTCACCGTCAGCGTTTCCTGCTTCGTGCCGAAGCCCTACACGCCGTTCCAGTGGTTCCCCCAGAACACGCTGGCCGAGTTCGACCGCAAGCAGCGGCTGCTGAAGGAGCACATCCGGGACCGGGCCATCCAGTACAACTACCACGACGCCCGTGTCAGCCGGCTCGAGGGCGTGATGGCCCGGGGCGATCGTCGCCTGGCGCCGGTGCTCTACGAGGCCTGGCGGGCCGGGGCGAAGTTCGACGGCTGGTCGGACCAGTTCCGCGAGGAATACTGGCTGTCCGCCTTCGGGAAGTGCGGCGTCGATCCGGCCTTCTACAACGAACGGGCGCGTTCTTTCGATGAACCCCTGCCCTGGAGCCACACTTCGCCGGGGGTGGAGACGGGCTTCCTGCGGCGGGAGTGGGAGAAGGCGATGGCGGCGGCGCTGACGGCGGACTGCCGCCGCGGTGACTGCACCGGCTGCGGCGTCTGCCAGCGGCTGGGCGTCCGCGTCGTCGATGGGAGGCGAAAGGATGGCTGAAATGAAACTGTCCTTCATCTACCGGGTTGCCGTGACCAAGGGCGAGGCGCTCCGCTATATTTCCCACCTCGATTACGCCGGCGCCATCCAGCGGGCCATCCGTCGGGCCGGGCTGCCGGCGGCATACTCCGAGGGCTTTAACCCCCACATGAAGATTTCCTTCGCTTCGGCGCTGGCCGTGGGTGTAACCAGCGACGTCGAGTATTTCGACCTGGAGATGACCGAGCCGCTGCCGCCTTTGGACGTGGCGAAACGGCTGAAAGCGGCCCTGCCCCCCGGCATCGAACTCCTGGAACTGCGGCGGCTCAGGAAACGGAAGGGGACGTTGATGGCCGAGGCGGACGAAGCGGGCTACACCGTGGACCTTCCCCTCACCGGCACGGCGGAGCAGGCCCGGACGGCGGTGGCGGCCTTCAACGCGGCGGCGGAGTGCGTTTTTCACCGCGCCACGCCGAAAAAGACGCGGGACATTGAAGTCAAGCAGTACGTGGCGGAGGACGTCGCCCTGGAAACCGACGGCGACGCTGCCCGTCTCACGATGAAAATCCGCATCACGCCTACCGGCAGCGTCAAGCCCGGCGAGGTGCTGTCGCTGCTGGTGGACCGCTTCGGATTCCCCGGCGACGGGAAAGCCGCCGGACTCTGTCGCCGCTCCCTCACCGGCCGGGGGAAATCCCTGCTGGAGATCGACGATTAGGAAACGCGTTAGCGCGAGGAGGAAATGATTTGAGATCGATCCTGGTGGATGTCATGCCCGAGGAGACCCGCATGGCCATTCTGGAAGACGGGGCGCTCCGGGAGCTTGAGGTGGAGCGGCCCGGTCATTCGCATCTGGTCGGCAACATCTACAAGGGCCGGGTGCAGAACGTCCTGCCGGGCATGCAGGCGGCCTTCGTCGATATCGGCGGGCGGAAGAACGCTTTCCTCTACATCGGCGACGGGCATTCTGCCGACGTGGCGGGGGGCGCCGGCGGCGGCGAACGGGTGCATATCGGCCAGTCCCTGCTGGTCCAGGTGGTGAAGGACGCCGCCGGCAGCAAGGGCCCCCGCGTAACCACGCACCTGACGCTGCCGGGGCGCAACGTGGTGCTGATGCCCACGGCGTCCTATGTGGGCCTGTCCCGGCGCATCGAGGACGAGGGCGAGCGGACGCGGCTCCGGGAACTGGCGGAAAGCCTCTGCCCGCCCGGCATGGGACTCATCGTCCGCACCGCCGCTGGCGGCCAGGACGCCGAGGCCATCAAGGCTGACGTGCGCTACCTCACCCGCCTCTGGTCCACCATTGAGGCCCGCCTCCACCTGCTGGCGGCGCCGGCGCTCCTCTACCGGGACGCCGAGCTTGCCATCCGGCTGGTGCGCGACTCCATGACCGGGGACGTGGACGAGATGCTGGTGGACGACGCCGTCACCTATCAGCGCATCCAGGAGTTATTGCAGTTCAGTTACCCGGCGCTTTCCCGGCGTGTCCGGCTTTACGACGGGGCGACGCCGCTCTTCCGGGCGTACCACGTGGAGGAGGCCGTCGCCGGGTTGGCCGAGCGCGTCGTCCATCTCCCCTCCGGCGGTTTCCTCGTCATCGACCACACCGAGGCATTGACCGTCATCGACGTCAACACCGGGAAATTCGTGGGGGAGGAAAACCTGGCCGATACCGTCTATCGCATGAACATGGAGGCCGCGGGCGAGATCCTGCGCCAGCTCCGCCTGCGGGACATCGGCGGCATCATCGTCGTCGATTTCATCGACATGGAAACGGCGGAGCAGAAGGAGCGCCTGCTGGAATACCTGCGGGAGGCGGCCCGCCGTGACCGCAGCAAGACGAACGTCGTCGGCATCACCGCCCTGGGGTTGGTGGAGATTACCCGCAAGAAATCCCGGCAGAATTTCGAGGGCATCGTCTATCGGGATTGCCCGGCCTGCGGCGGCAAAGGGCGGGTGGAGTCGCCGGAGACCGTGGCCGTCCGCATCTGCCGCCACATCCGCCGCATCGAGGCCCGCGCCCACGCCCCCTTTGGCTACGAAGTCGAAGTGGAAAAGGACGTGGCGACAGATATCAGCACCGCCGGCGCGCTGGACGTCCTGCGCCGCGACGTCGGCATCCCCGTCCGGCTGACGCCCCGCCCTGACCTCCATCCCGGGGCTTATGTCATCACCCAGCTTTCCCGGTAACATTCCGGCAGTTTTTCCCGGCGGCCCCGGCCTGGCCGGCCGCGATCCTTTTCGCAGGGAGCGAGGTGCGAAAGCGTATGGCGAACTTTATCCCGACCTTTTACGGCGAGAACGAATATCCGGCGCGTCAGATACTGAAGCGCGCCATTTTCAAGCCGGCGAAAATCTTCCGGGTGGGGGAGATTCCCCCCGCCGAGCAGGAGCTTCTCAATCAACGCTACGGTTCGATGCTCCAGGACGTCCGGCCGCTGACCGGCAAGGAGTGGGTGTTCTTCTCCGGCGAGGCCACGGTGTCCCCCGGCTTTTTCATCCAGTCCCTTTACAAGGTGAACGGCGCCATTCGGCCGGCTGCCTTCCAGAAGGTCGTTGACGACCTCATCGCCGACCAGCCCATCCTGCGGACGAATTTCCACGCCGCCGGCGGCGACGTCTGGGCGGTGGAGCTCCTGCCCCGCCCGTTCCCCGTCGTCTTCCGCGCTCTGGACAACCTGCCGCCGGAGGAAATCGACAGCCGTCTGGAAACCGCGATGGAGGCCGACCGTCACCGGGGCTTTGATCTGGAAACCGACACGTTGCTCCGCATCGCCGTCCATCGCACCTCCAACACCGAGTACGCGGTGCTGGTGACGCAGCCCCAGATCGTCGCCGACAACTGGGACGTCCGGGATCTTTTCGTGCCGCTTTTCCCCGGTCAGAATCCGGAAAAGCTGCCGTTGCCGCCCCGCCGCCAGTTTTCCTTCGCCGCCTACGTGGCCCAGCGGGACAGGCAGGACCGGCGCCCCGCCCTCCAATACTGGAACCGGCTTCTGGCGGACCTGCCGGAAAAGCCGGTCCTGCCGGGCTACGAGCCCTCGGAGCTGCCTTTCCGCCAGGAGGTGACGCGGCAGGCTCTGTCGGTGCAGGAGGTGGCGGCCATCGAAGCCCACGTCGGCGGCCGGGAGCGCAGCGCCTGGGTGGCGCTGCTGGAAACGGCCTGGGGCATCATGCTCCAGCAGTTCTCCAATACCGACGACACCTACTATCCGATGCTCCTCTCCAACCGCACTTCGCGCATGGACAACGTGGGTGAGACGGCCGCCATCCTCAATATGCTGACGGTGCGCCTGACCGCCCATCCGGGCGAGACCGTGAAAGAGCTCGTCAAAGCGCAAATCATGCAGCTCCTCGGCTCCCAGCCCATGAGCTACTGCCCGCCCGCGGAAATTCAAGGCTTCGCCGGCCGTCCGGCGGAAATCTTCGATCATCTGCTGAGCTTCCACGGATTTCTGCTGGACGCGCGCCGCTACAGCGAGATTGACAAGTCCCCCGGCGTCGTGCCGGCGGCCATCACCTCCATCGACGCCCACGGCATGGACCTCGGCGTGTACTTCCGTTACGACGGCCGGGCCATCATCATCGAAGCCTATTACAACAGCGCCGGTTTCCGGGACGGCGCCGTGGAGAAGCTCCTGAGCCGCTACTATTTCACCCTGAAAGCGATGCTCGCCAACTGGGGCCAGCCGGTGGAAGAACTCAAGGGCATGATTGCCCGTCAGTTCCGGGAAAAGGTTCCCAGCAGCCGCCCCGATGCCGATGCGGTCGCGGATTTCCTGGAAAAGGTGGAAATCTTCGCCGGGCTATCCCGGAAGCGGCGCCGCGAGTTCGCCGCCCGGGCCCGCATCCGCACCTTTTACGACAACGATACCATTCTGGCCCTGGGCAGTTCGCAACCGTCGCTGCTGGTGCTCTACAGCGGACGCGTCATTCGCTACCGCGCCGCCGCCGACGGCTGGCTGAACCCGCTGAACGTGCTGCGGGAAGGGCGGATCATCAACGAATTCGCGCTTCTGGAGACCCCCAGCGCCATCGCCGCCGAAGCCGCCGCCCCCGAGACGGTAGTCCTTGCCTGGCCCGTCTCCCAGGTCCGCGCCCTTCTGGCCGAAGAAAACGACGTCGGCTGTCGCTTGTCGGTACAGCTTCTCCGGGAACTGGAAAAATATCAGAAACGCTGGATACAGAGAAATTGAATAGGACAGCGACAAAGACGGCATTTGCGCCCAAAGCACAAATGCCGTCTTTGTCATTTGTGGGGAGAATGGAAGGCGGCGAAACGATGGGGGAGATTATCCCGCCGTTTCGCCGCCGCTCCCGTTGCTTCGGCCTTCATGAAGGGCGGAGGGAAGGGGATCATCATATTTCCGGATCATGTTCGCCGTTTCGCGTTTTGGCGGAGGTGACGTTATGGAAATAGGGTCGTTTGGGAGAACACGATCGGTCACGCTTTTTCCGGCGGCCTCTTTTTTTTCGCTCCGGCAGGAAAACGGGCGGGGATTGGCGAAAATACTACAGGATAAAATCCACGCGGCAGCGATAACGGAAAACGAGGTGGTTGGTATGGCGGCAGCGGCGGCCCGCGAGCAGACGGGCTGGGCGGCGGAGCTTCGGACGCTGACCCGGGAGCCCCAGCTTCTGGTGGCAATCGTCCTGCTCTTCCTGATGTTCGGCGTCTTTGTCATTTACCCCTTCATCAAGCTGATCCTGGTGCCGACGGCAGAGGACTGGCAGATGGCGCTCACGGGCAAGGAGTTCCTCGAGGCATTCTGGCATACGATGGCTTCGGCGCTCCTGGCGACGACGACGGCGATGGTGCTGGGCTTCATTTACGCCTACGCGATGAACTACGTCGATCTGCCGGGGCGGCGCTTCTTCCAGGTGGTGGCGTTGCTGCCGTCGATGGCGCCCTCGGTGGTGTCGGGCCTGGCCTTCATCATGTTGTTCGGGCGGCGCGGCTTCATCACCTGGAATCTGCTGGAGCTCAAGGTCGATCTCTACGGCTGGATCGGGCTCTGGGTGGTGCAGACCATCGCTTTCTTCCCGCTGGCCTACATCACGATCTCGGGCGTCCTCAAGGCCATCAGTCCGAATCTGGAACTGGCGGCGCAGAATCTCGGCGCCCGGGGCTTCTACCTGTTCCGCACGGTGACGCTGAAGCTGGCGACGCCGGGTCTGGCCAGCGCGTTCCTGCTGGTGGCCATCAACAGCCTGGCGGATTTCGGCAACCCGATGCTGGTGGGCGCGAATTACCACGTTCTGGCGACGGAGGCTTACGCCCAGGTGGTCGGCGCCTGGAACCTGCCGATGGGCGCGGTACTGTCGGTGGTGCTGGTAATCCCAACGCTGGCGGTCTTCTTCATCCAGCGCTATTATCTCGAAAAGAATTCCTACGTGACGGTCACCGGCAAGCCCGTGGGCGGCCTGTCCCGGGTGACGGTGGGGCCGGCGGTGCGCTGGCTGCTCTTCGCTTTCTGCCTGACGATCTGCCTCATCATCCTGCTCATCATCGGCGTGGTTTGCCTGTTCGCCTTTACCCGTACCTTCGGTTATGACTATACCTTCACGATGGATTATTTCGTCGAGGGCGTGTTGCAGTCGGCGTCGATGAGGAACAGCTGGGTCGCCTCGATGACGACGGCGGTTTCGACGACGCTCCTCGGCATCGCGCTGGCGTTCCTGACGCTGCGCCGGAAGTTCCCGGGCCGGGGGCTCATGGATTTCCTGGCGATGCTGCCGGTTTCGCTGCCCGGTACCTTCATCGGCCTCGCCCTCATCATGGCCTTCAATTCCGGGCCGCTGGAGATGACCGGCACGCTCGTCATCGTCGTCGTCGGCATGACGTTGCGCCAGCTCCCGGTGGGCTACCGGCAGGCGGTGGCGGGCCTGTCCCAGATCGAGAAGTCGCTGGAGCAGGCTTCGACGAACCTCGGGGCCGACAGCTTCACCACCTTCAAGCGCGTCATCGTGCCGATGCTCAAGAATTCCCTTTCCATCAGTTTCGTGTATTCCTTCATGCGGTCCATGAATACGCTGAGCACCGTCATTTTCCTGATTTCCCCGGAGTGGAACCTCGCCTCGATCAACATCATGAGCCTGGCGAATCAGGGCTTCCTGACGGTGGCCAGCGCCACAGCCGTCGGCATGATGCTGACGATATTCGCGACCTTCGGTCTGGCGAAGCTCATCCTGCGCGACCAGATCAATATCTTTGATTTGTAATTAGGAGGGGCTGTCATGTCGGAAATTGTAATGGAACTCAAGGCCATCAATAAATTCTTCGGGTCGAGTCAGGTCATCCATAACGTGAATTTCAAAGTGCAGAAGGGGGATTTCGTGACGCTGCTCGGCCCTTCGGGCTGCGGCAAGACGACCATCCTCCGCATGATCGCGGGCTTCTACGAGCCGGACAGCGGCGAGATCCATCTGGCCGGGCGGCAGATCGAGCACGTGCCGCCTTACGCCCGCAATACGGCGATGGTTTTCCAGGAGTACGCGCTGTTTCCCCACATGAGCGTTTTCGAGAACGTGGCTTACGGCCTGCGGGTGCGGAACCTCGACGAGAAGACGGTGAAGCAGAAGGTGGGGGACGCCCTTTCCCTGATGCAGCTCAGCGGCATGGAGGACCGCTATCCGAACCAGATGTCCGGCGGTCAGCAGCAGCGCGTGGCGGTGGCTCGGGCCCTGGTCATGGAGCCCGACGTGCTGCTCCTTGACGAGCCGCTGTCGAACCTCGACGCGAAGCTCCGGGAGTCGGTGCGGGTGGAACTGCGGACCATCCAGCAGCAGATGGGGCTCACCACCATCTACGTCACCCACGATCAGCAGGAGGCGCTCTCGATGTCCGACTCCATCATCGTGATGAAGAAGGGTTATCTGCACCAGCAGGGCAAGCCCCACGAGATTTACTTCGAGCCGGCGACGCCTTTCGTGGCCGATTTCATCGGCACCACGAATCTCATCCAGGTCACCGGTAACAACGCCCTCTGGGCGAACTACGAGGGCCAGGTGCTGGAAATGGACGCGCCCTGTCCCGAAGGCACCTATACCGCCAGCATCCGTCCCGAATCCATCCGGCTCAATGAGGTGGCGAAGGCCCCCCACGGCGAGAACGTGCTGCCGGCCACCATCACCCACAGCATGTTCCTGGGGGAGAAGATGCGCTATTTCCTCAAGGACGCGAGCGGCAAGGAGTGGCTGGCCGACATCTTCGACCCCGGGCGCAAGATTTACGAGGGCGATGTTTTCATGCTGTTCATGCCGAACCGGACGCACGTGATCGTGGGCGACGCGGAAGGCGCCGAGAGCAAGGGTTGAACCGCGACGGGGAGGGGGCCGGATGGCGGAAGCTGTCCGGCCCTTTCCCACGGAAAGGAGAAAGGCGCGATGGAACAACGAGAGCGCAAGAACCGGCCGGGCGCCGGCCTTCTGGGGGCGCTTCTTTGCCTGCTGCTCCTGTGGCCGGCGGCGGCGCTGGCGAAGACGCAGGTCCATATCATTCCCGGCGGCGGCATCAACGGCCACCATATCAAGGTCATTTACCGGGGGATCCGGCTGACGGATGATTATATGAAGAAAACCTTTGATATGGAGTTTTACCGGCCGATCGAGATCCACGCCACGACGCGGCAGGCCCAGACGGAGGAAGACATCCGGAGCGGGCGCGTCGCCGGGCAGGCCAACGAGGAGCGGGTGCTCGTCTACGTGGCGGAGGACTCCGGCGACGGCAACGTGCTGTTCACCACCGTCCACGAGATGATTCACCAGTATCAGATGGTCGCCGCCGGCTCCATGGACGCCCTGGGGCGGAATATGTGGTTCATCGAGGGCATGGCCGACGTGCTGGCGGCCCGCGTCATCGCGCCCCTGGCGCCGGGCTACGACAAGACGTTCCGTAAGAATGCCCGGAAGGCGGCCAAAGAGGGACTCCGGTTGGCCGCCGTCACCGCCGCCGAGGGCTGGCAGCGCTCCTTCCACAGCCAGGAGGAGCCCTATCGACGGGCGGACGCGGCGGTGCTTTACCTGACCGATCACTACCCGCTGATGAAGCTCTTCGCCTATCTGCAGGAGCTGCGCGAAGTTTCCGCCGAGGAAGCCCTGCGCCGCGTTTACGGCCTGACCCTCGACGAGCTGGAAAAAGCGGCGTCGCGGGGGTAAGGGTTACCAGAAGACCACCGGTGAGTTCGGACGATGACAAGGCCATGAATGATGAAGGGACGCGATCGGTATGAGATCGCGTTCACGCCGTGGTTTCTTGAGTCGGATGGGGCTTGCCGCTTCGCGTCCGACGCTGCCGTTCGGTGTCGCCGGCGCGGGCTATTCGTTTTGGGCAAAGCGTGGTAAAATAATCGTTGGGCAATAAGGGAAGAAACAATGACGGATTAATCCGAAGGGATACAGGCCAGGCGCCTGTCAGGTTTTCATTCTGAAGAACAAGGGGTCATGGAGGATGAACAGGATCGTTCGGCTGGCAAGGTTGCTGTTTGTTTTGTTTTTTTTCGCCGCTTCCTTTTTTCCGGCAGGCGCCGGCGCCGAAGAGCGGGCGGAGGAAACGGTGGTGCGCGTCGGCTGGCATGAAGCGCCTTACTACATGACGGACCAGCATGGCAGACGTTCCGGCTATGCTTATGAGTACGGGCGAAAGGTCGCCGCCTATACCGGCTGGAGATTTGAATATGTGGAAGGAAGCTGGTCGGAGCTCCTGCGGATGCTGAAGAACGGCGAGATTGACCTCATGAGCAATATGTCGTTCACGGAGGAACGGGCGGCGCATATGCTGTACGGCTCTCTCCCCATGGGCACGGAGGCGTATTACGTCTTCGTGTCGCCGGAGAATACCGATATCACGGCGAAGGACTATACTTCCCTGAACGGGAAGACGGTCGGCGTGACCAAAGGCATGGTCCAGAAGGAGATTTTCCAGCATTGGGCGGAGATGCACGGCGTCCGGGTGAACCTGGTGGAGATTGAGGGCCCCGATGACGAATCACTGCGCCTTTTGGGCACGGAGCTTGACGCCTTCGTCACGATGGACGTTTTCGGGGATCCCGAAACGGCGGTGCCGGTCTGCAAGATCGGCTCGTCGGATTATTATTTCGCGGTCAGCAAGGCCCGGCCGGCGCTTTTGAATGAGCTGGACGCCGCTATGAGGCGGATCCGGGATGAGAATAAATATTTCAACCAGCAGCTGCACGGCAAATACCTCAGCAGCGCCAATACCGACCGCTATCTCAGCGAAGCGGAGCTCGAATGGCTTTCCCGGCACGGGACAATCCGGGTGGGTTACCAGGACAACTATCTGGCGTTTTGCGCCAAAGAGGAGGAAACGGGAGAACTGACCGGCGCGCTGAAGGATTATCTGGCCTACGCTTCGACGGCGCTGGGCAACGCGCATCTTCATTTCGAGGCGATCCCTTTTCCTACGGCGGCGGGCGCGATAAAGGCCATGAAGGACGGCGAGGTGGATTGCGTGTTCCCCGCCAACCTGACCGAGCATGACAGCGAGACGCTGGGAGTGGTCATGACGCCGGCGCTGATGCGCACGGAGATGGACGCGGTGGTGCGCGCGTCGGAACAGAAGGAGTTTGTCCGCAAGCAGAACGTGACGGTGGCCGTCAACCAGGGCAACACCAATTACGATTTGTTCCTGGCGGATCATTATCCCGGCTGGCAGAGGGCCTATTTCATCGATACGCCGGCCGGACTCGAGGCGGTCGCGGCCGGGAAGGCGGACTGCGTCATCATCAGCAATTACCGCTTTAGCAACATTTCCAAGCAATGCGAGAAGCTGCGCCTGACCACGGTCTATACCGGGGTGGACATGGACTATTGCTTCGCCGTGTCCAGAGGCAATACCCAACTGTACTCCATTCTCGCCCGGGCCATCGGCGCGGTGCCTGATTCCGTCGTCCACACGGCGCTGACGTATTATTCCACCGAGGACGTGAGAGTCAGCTTTGGCGATCTGGTCAGGGATAACCTGCTGATCGTGATGACGGTGATCGCCGGGGTGCTGCTGGTAATCCTGGCGTTGCTGCTGCGCAGCCTCCGGGCGGAAAAGAAAATGCGGGAAGAAGAGCGATTGGTCCGGGTCCTGAACAAGCGGGTTTTCGTGGACGCGCTCACCTCCGTCCGCAACCGGGGGGCTTTCACGGCTTTTGTCCAGGAGCTTCAGGACAAGCTGGATCAGGGAGAGCCGATGGATTTCGCCATCGGGGTTTTCGATTGCGACAATCTCAAGATGGTCAACGATCAGTATGGGCATGATAAGGGAGACGTATATATCAAGACGGCCAGCCGGCTGATTTGCGACGTCTTCCAGCACAGCCCGGTTTTCCGGGTCGGCGGGGATGAGTTTACGGTCGTCCTGCAGAATGAGGATTACCGGAATCGGGAAGAATTGCTCGGACGATTCATGGAAGCCCGGAACGAAATCTGTGCCGCGGCGGTGAACCGGTGGGAAGAAGCGAGGGTCGCCGTGGGAATCGCGGTGTATGATCCGGGCGTCGACGAGTCGGTGACCGATACGATACGACGGGCGGATAAAAAAATGTATGAGAATAAAAGGATTGGCAAAGGGGCGCCGTGATCCTGCGCCATAACGGGCTGCCTGGCGTTTTTTTGGCAGGCGATGGAGAATTTCCGCTTTACTATTTTTCCAAATGTTGATAAAATCTAAAGGTACATCATGAGACAGGGGGCGCACGGGGAAGATGACGGAGATTCTGGAACGCGTCGGCTGCGTTGTCACCCGATGGCTGCGTTATGTCGGCGAAGTCGTGATGCTCATCGTCGAAACGATGCGCCAGCTTCGTCGGCCGCCCCGGATACGCCACGTATTCGCCCAGATGGCCCATCTCGGCGTGGATACCTTGCCCATCGTGACGCTGACGTTGCTCTTTACCGGTATGGTCATGACGCTTCAGGTGGCCCACGAGTTCATCCGCTTTGGGGCGCAGTCCACGATCGGCGGCGTCATCACCATCGCCATCGGCCGCGAGCTTGGCCCGGTGCTGGTGGGCGTGGTGGCGGCCGGCCGGGTGGGCGCGGCCATTACGGCGGAGATCAGCACGATGAAGGTTACGGAGCAGATCGACGCCCTGCGGGTCATGGCCACGAGCCCGGTGAATTATCTCGTGGTGCCGCGGATGCTGGCCTGCATGGGCATGGTGCCGCTGCTCACCGTCTTTGGCGACGTCATCGGCGTCCTGGGCGGCTGGGCCATCGCGACCTTCCGCTCGGGCATCAGCTCGTTCCTCTACTGGAATTCCATCGACGTTTTCGTGACGACGCACGATATTACCGGCGGCCTGGTGAAGGCGGCCGTGTTCGGCTTCATCATCGCCATCCTCGGCTGCTATTGCGGCCTCAACGCGCCCCAGGGAGCGGAGGGTGTGGGCATCGCGACGACGCGCTCGGTGGTGAGTTCCATCATCATGATTTTCGTCGCCAACTGTTTTTTGTCGCTGGTACTTTATCAATGAGCGAAAAGATGTTACAATTAATAGATGTCAATAAGTCATTCAACGGCAAGGCGATTTTACGCCAGGTGAATCTCACGGTGCAGGAAGGGGAGACGCTGGCGCTCATCGGCGGCTCCGGCTCGGGCAAGAGCACCCTGCTGCGGCTGATGATCGGCCTGATCCGGCCGGACAGCGGCGAGATCCGGGTGGATGGGAAGGACATCGCCGGCCTGTCGGAGAATGAGCTGGACGAGGTGCGGCTCAAGATGGGCATGGTGTTCCAGTACTCCGCCCTGTTCGACTCGATGACGGTAGGCGAGAACGTGGCCTTCGGTCTGCGGGAGCACGGGGATTACGAGGAGGAACGCATCGCCGAGATCGTCCGGGAGAACCTGTCGCTGGTGGGGCTTCCCGAGGCGGCGGACCTCATGCCGGGAGAGCTTTCCGGCGGCATGAAGAAACGGGTGAGCCTGGCCCGGGCGCTGGCCTTCGGCCCGTCCATCATCTTCTACGATGAGCCGGATTCGGGGCTTGACCCGGTGATGACGAGGAAGATCGACGAGCTCATCCTGGAGATGCAGCGCCGGCTCCATGTGACTTCGGTGGTGGTGACCCACGATATGGAGAGCGCCTGTCTGGTTGCGGACCGGATTGCCATGCTCTACGAGGGTGAGCTCATCGCCGTGGAGCCGGTGGAGCGGTTCCGACGTTTGAGTGATTCCCGGGTGCGGGCGTTCCTGAGAGGCCTGGCACTGCCGGAAGAGGGGGCTGGGACATGACGAATGAGGCGAAGGTGGGGGCTTTCACCCTGGTGGGACTGGCAGTCCTGGCACTCATCCTTGTCCATTTGAGCGATTTCCATCTGATCGGCAGCAAGGACCATACGATTTACGTCAGCTTCAGCGAGGTCATGGGGCTGAATCCCAGCGCCGACGTTTGCGTGGCCGGCGTCCGGGTGGGCCAGGTGACAGCGGTGGAGACCAGCGGCACGTCGGCGATGGTGACGGTCAAGATACGGCCGGACGTCCAGATTCCGCTGGGCTCGAAGATCAGCATCACTTCCAGCGGCGTCCTCGCCGAGAAATGCATCGGCATCACACCGGGGGCGGACAGCGGCCATTACATCAAGGACGGCGATCACGTCTACGGCGTCGATGAGCAGACGATGGACACGATGATGGAGAACATCAACCGGGCGGTGCTCCAGGTGCAGGATCTGCTGGAATCGATCAACCACGTCGTCGGCAGCCCGGATCTCCAGAAGTCGCTGATCGCGACGACGATGAATATCCGCGACCTCACCGCCAATATGCGGGACATGACGGCGGCCTTCAACCGGATGGCCGTGAACAACGAGGCCGAGGTCAACCAGATGGTGCATAACCTCAATATCATGTCCGTGGGCATGGCGAACACGGCCAACGAGCTGGCGAATCTCACCCGTGACTTTTCCGGCGACGGCCGGACGGCGGCGAACATGAAGCTGGCCATCGCGAACCTTTCCGATACCACGCGGCGCATCGACAACATGGCGAAGAGCCTGGAGGGCGTCGTGACCGATCCCCAGACGTCGGCCGATCTCAAGGCGACGCTGCACAACGTCCGCCAGGTTACGGAGAAGGCCAACAGCATGCTGGACGGCTTCAAGGGCGCCCACATGGAGGCGGGCGTGGAGGCGATGTACAGCGGCAAGGAAAGCGACTGGCAGGCGAATTTCGACATGCGTCTCTATCCCTCGGCGGACAGTTTCCTGCTGCTGGGATTTGACGACATCGGCGATGGCAACCGTTTCAACGCCCAGGTCGGAAAGAAGGCCGGCGCCATCACCGGCCGGGCCGGCGTGGTGAGCAGCCAGGTGGGAATCGGCCTGGACGCCGACGCGGGTTCCCGCTGGCGCTTTTCAGTGGACGCCTACGATCTCAACAACGTGGCCCTGAAAGCGCGGGTCCGGTACCGGGTGGCGGACAAGACGTATCTGTTTGGCCAGATGAACGACATCAATCACCGGGATAAACGGGCCACGTTTGTCGGCCTCCGGCAGGAATTCTGAATGCGGGCCTCTTCGGCGGGATACGGCCGGGGAGACTTGAAATATTATTAAACAGGTAAGGGAGTCCGGGCGGATTCGCCCTGAATGGTAGGAGGATGTTACAGTGAAGATCAGGAAATATTTATCCAAACGGCTGCAGGTTTTGGTATTGGCGGGAATGGTGACCTTTTCCGCATTCGGGACGGCGCAGGCCGCCGATACGATCAATCTGACGCTCGAGGAGAGCATCCAGATGGCGCTGGATAACAACCGCACCATCAAGGAATCCGTCAGCGACGTGGATTATGCCCGGTGGACGCTGCGTCAGGCACGCCGCACCAGCGGCTTCAATCTTTCCTGGAGCGGGCAGGCCACGACGTTGTCCGGCGCTTCGGCCCGGGAGGCGCAACACGCGTATGATCAGGGCCTTTCCAGCGTCCGCTATGACCGCAACTTCTACAACAGCTTCTCGCTCTCGTTCCCGCTCTATACCGGCGGCCGCATCGAGAACAACATCGAGGCGGCGGAGCTCGGCGTTGACGCCGCCGACCTCACGCTGGAGGCCACCCGCCAGAACATCAAGGCGACGACGACCTCGGCCTATTACCGCATCCTTCAGTGCCGCAACCTCATCAAGGTGCAGCAGGAGCGCGTGGAAACCCTGTCGGCCCATTTGAGCAACGTTAACGCCCAGTACCGCGTGGGCACCGTCGCCAAGTCCGACGTCCTGCGTTCCCAGGTCGAGCTGGCCGAGGCCCAGCAGAACCTGGTCACGGCCCAGAACGATTACGACGTGGCCGTGGCTACCTTCAACAACATCGTGGGCCTGCCGACCAATACCATCGTCAACGCCAGCGACGATCTCAAGTACATCAAGTACGACCTGAACCTCGAGGAGTGCACGAGGTATGCGCTGACGCACCGCCCGGACGGCATCGCCGCCAACCGGAACGTGAGCAAGGCGCGGGCCAACATGCAGGCGATGAAGGCCGGCTACCGTCCGACGGTTTCCGCGGTCGCGAGCCGTGCCTTTGCCGGTGACAAGCCCTTCAATACGAACCATACCAGCAGCGATTCCATCGCGGTCGGCATATCCGCCAGCTGGAACATTTTCGACAACTTCGTGACCGAAGCGCAGGTCCAGCAAGCGAAGGCGATGCTGCGCAAGGCGGAGCAGCTGGAGATGCAGACCATGGAGCAGATCCAGCTCGACGTCCAGACGTACTATCTGAATCTGCTGGCGGCGGAGAAGAACATCTACACGACGCATACGGCGGTGGACCAGGCCCAGGAAGATTACAAGATCGCGCAGGTCCGTTACAGCGCCGGTGTCGGCACCAACGTGGACGTCATGGACGCCGAGTCCAGCCTGATTTCCGCCCAGACGACCTACATCACGTCCCTGTTCAATTACAATACCAGCAAGGCTATGCTTGACCAGGCGATGGGCGTCATGGTCGAGCTTGACGTCACGCCTTACCAGCCAGGGGAAATCCCCAACGTCATACCGGTGCAGCCGTCGAAGGATACCTCGCAGAACATGACGGCGGAGCAGGCGGCGATGCCGAAGTCGGAGGGGCTCCAGGGACAACGGCGGGCGGAGCAGATCGACGCGGCGCAGGAGAATGCGGCCATCGCGGCCGAATCCGCGGTGCGCAAGGGCGAGAATGACCTCCATCCGATCGAGATTCCCAAGGCGGACCGTTCGGAGCCGGGCACGATTCAGCCCATCCAGTTGCCGCGGGCGGATCGGCCGACGTCGCCGGCCCAGCGCTCGGTACCGGGAACAAACGGGCCGGAGACGACGGCGGAAGCGGAGATCGCGGAGGCGACGCGGAGCTATTGAGGCACGGCGCAAATGCCGCAAAATGACGGGATTCAGATTTGACGACGAACGGCCGGCCGGGCGTTTTGCCGGCCGGCCGTTCTTTGCATGAAGCGGGGTTTGGAGGAGTTGACGGCGATGACGCGCAGATCCTGGGCCGTGACGGCGGGGATTCTTATTTGCGTTTGCGTCCTGGCGGGGGCCGCGTTCTGGTACTATGCCGGAACGCGTGCTTTCACGGAGCAGGCGGGCGCCGTGGCTTCGGAAAAAGCCTCGCAGGCGCTGGGCGTCCGGGTCGACGCCGGCGCTGTCCGTTTGGATTCCCTGCGCGCTTTGTCCATCGACGATATCGCTGTCTATGATAAACAAGGGGCCCTTATCGCAAAAGCTGAGTCAGCTAAAGTCGGATTCAGCTTTTTTGGCGTTTTGGCGGGAAACGCGGTCAAGGCCGTGGAAACGGTGGATATCCGGCGTCCCGAGGTCTGGCTCGTCGAGCGGGCGGAAGGCGGCTGGAACGTGCAGGACCTCATCGACGAGGACAGTGAACCCAGCGAGTTCGCCGGCCGGGTGTCGGCGGAGGAGGGCCGGGTGACGGTCCGCGCCGGCGGTCATGCGCTGACGCTGAAAGACGTGGCCGCCAGCGCCGATATGAGCGATTCGGCGGCGCCGGAAGTGACGTTTCACGGCCGGAACGGCGACGCGGTCTTTGACGTGGCCGGGCGGACCGGGAACGAGACTGATCTGCGCCTGAAGGGGCGCGCCATCAATCTGGCTGATTACCTCGACTGGCTGCCGGCGGATACCCTGCCGGAGTCGGTTACGGTACGCGGCGGCCGCATCGAGCAACTGACGGCGGATATCCGGCGCCGGGACGGTGCCGTTTCCGGCGGGGGGCAGGCGACGCTGACAAAAGGCGCGGTCCGTGTCCTCGATACCGAGATTTACGGGATTTCCGGCCAGCTGGAGCTCGCCGACAAGCGACTGGACGTCGATCTCATCGGCGAGGCGGCGGAGCAGAAGGCCGCGGTGCGCGGCAGCATCTTTCTCAACGGAGAGGCGCCGACACTGGACCTTTTGGCCGAGTCCCCGGCTTTCGATCCCAGCCGGGTGATGACGGATATCCCCTTCCAGGGCGCGGTGGCCTTCGTGGCACGGGTGGCCGGGACGACGGCGAGCCCGGCAGTGGAGGGTGAGTTCCGGGCGGACCGGGGCGAGGTGTACGGCTTCGCGTTCCACGACGCGGCGGCCCAGGCGGCTTATGCCGACGGGCGGATCGTCGTCCATTCCCTGGACGCGTCGGTCCTCGGCGGCCGGGTCCGGGCGGCGGGCGAGTTCGAGGCGTCTGACCTGCGCTACGACGGCCGGCTCCAACTCGATGACGTTGATCTTTCCGGACTTTCGGAGTATCTGCCGGACGTATCGGGGCGGCTTTTCGCCGATCTCGGCCTGGCCGGACAGGGGAAAGATTTCGCGGCGATGCGCGTTTTCGGCAGCGCCTCGGCGATGGACGCTTCCTATGCCGGCATTGCGATCCCGGCGGTGGACGCTTCCTTTTTCCGGGCGGACGGCGTGACGACGCTGGATTTCGTCAGCCTGAAGCTGCCCGGCGACGGGGAAATGGGCATTCAGGGCACGATCGACAACGATGACACGCTGGACCTTGCCCTGTTCGGCACTCACGTGGACCTGAGCCTTCTGGCCGCGCTGGAGCCGGCCCTCGACGTGACCGGCTACGGCGATTTCATCGCTACGGTCCGGGGCCCGGGTGAGAATCCGCAGGTGGCGGTGGACTTTGCCGCCATCAACGGCAAGCTGTTCCAGCAGCCTTTCCGTTCCCTGCACGGCGTTGCCGCCGGCAGCCTGGATCAGGTCTCCGTCGAGTCGTTCTCGATGGAGAACGGCGACGGCGTCAACTGGCTGGTGAAGGGCTCGGCGGGCTTCACCGGCGAGCGTCGCCTGGACCTCCAGATCGACACCATCGGGGTCCGCATGGAGGATATCGCCGCCCTGGTGGCGCCGGACCAGCCGATTACCGGCAACGTCGACAACATCGTGACCATCCGCGGCACCCTGGACGATCCTTCGGTAACGGGCTACGTCCATTTCTACCGGGGCAGCTACGGCGGTTATATCCTGTCGGGCATGGACGGCGACTACACGATGAAGAACGGCGTCCTGACGCTGCAGGACTTCCATATCTTTTCACCACTGGTGGACATGGACCTCAACGGCACGATCGTCATCGAGAGCCGGACGCTCGACCTGACCGTCATGGCGCAGGACATCGACCTCCAGCGTTTCGGCGGCAAGCTCCCGTATCCCATCAGCGGTCACGGCCGCTTCACCGGCCATATCGGCGGTACGCTGGCGGTGCCCGCCTTCGACGGCAGTCTCACGGCGGACGAGATGGTATTCAACGGCGCCGTCGTGACGAACGCCAACGGCCGGGTCACGCTGCAAGGCAACCGCGTGACCTTCGAGCCGCTCCATTTCGAGCAGAACGGCGGTACCTATTCCATGCGGGCCTGGGCCAATATCGCCAGCCAGACGATGAACGGCCACGTCGAGGTGGAAAACGGCGATATCAACGCCATGATGGCGGTGGCCAATCTCAAGAACGACACCGTACACGGCCGGACCAGCGGCACCCTTGAGATCAGCGGCACGCTGGCGGAACCGGCGGCGGACGTGGCTCTCGTCCTGGACAAGGGCGATATCGGCGGCTATCCGGTCACGGAAGTCCAGCTGAACGGTACGTTGCGGAACCGCGTGATCACGCTGGACCGCTTCGCGGGACGGCAGGGCAGCGGCAGCTTTGCCGCGGTCGGACGAGTGGATCTCGACGGCGATATCGACGCCCGTTTCTCGGCGCAGAAGATCGACGCCGGTCTCTTGCCGGCGGCGGCGGGCTCGCCTTTCTCCCTGTCCGGCGCGCTGGATCTGGAGATGCAGTTCGGCGGGACCGTCGAAGTGCCTACGGCGGACGCCTCCCTTACCATCACCAGCGGCGGCTTCGGCACCTCGGCCTTCGACACCGTCAGCGCCCTATGTCGCCTGCGGGGCAGCGCCATTCACGTGGATCAGTTCCTGATTCAGAAGGAGCAGAGCGGTCATGCCTATAAGGCCAGCGCCTACGGCTTGGTGCCGCTGAAGGCGCTCACCAGCGAACTGGGCGAGACGCTGGCGGCGGACGACCAGATCGACCTGCAGCTCTCGCTCGACGAGGCCGACCTCGGCATCCTGCCGGTGTTGTCCAGGGAAATCGACTGGGCGCTGGGTGCCACCTACGGCAAGCTCCATATCGGCGGCACCCTGGCGGCGCCCCGGATGAACGGCACCCTTGGCGTCCGGGAGGGGGCCGTGAAGCTGCACCGGCTGGCCCTGCCCTTCACGGACGTAGCTCTGGGCCTGAAATTCGAGGACGATGCCATTTCCATTTCTGACGGAACGGGCAAGCTGGGCGGCGGCGCCTTCAATATTACCGGCTCCTTGCGCCTCGACGGACGGACCCCGGTGGATTACAACCTCCACGCGGAAGCGGACAAGCTGGACGTCCAGGCGCCGTTCTACAAGGGGCCCTTTACCGCCATGGTGGACATCGGGGAAGGACGGACACCTTCGGGACGCGTCCTGCCGAAGTTCACGGGGCGCTTCACCATCGACAACGCGCGTATTTCCGTGCCTTCCATCCCGGAGAGCGAGGGAGAATTGCCGGAAATCCTGCTGGACGTCGGCGTGGAGTTCGGCAAGCAAACCCATTTCTACAGCTCGCGGCTTTATGACCTCTGGCTTTCAGGCGCCATCCATTACGACGGCTCGACGCGCTATCTGCGGCCTTCGGGCTCGGTGTCGGTCCGCCGCGGCTCGGTGACCTATATCCAGACGAAATTCACGATCCGTCAGGGCGACGCCTACTTCAACCAGGTGGGCTCCTTCCTGCCGAGCGTCCAGTTCCGGGCCGATACCCGCCTGAACCGGACGCGGATCATGCTGAACGTTTCCGGCCCGGTGGAGGCGATGAAGTTCAGTCTGACTTCCAGCCCTGCCATGAGCCAGGAGGAACTCCTGCGGCTGTTGACACTCCGCGGCAATTACAGGAGCGGCGCGGAAATGTCGAATTCTGACATGACGTCGGCGCTTCTGGGCGTCGGTCTTCAGATGAGCGTTTTGAGCTCCATTGAGGACGTCATGCGTGATTTCTTCCAGCTTGACGAGTTCATGATTTCACAAGATATGCAAGAAAGAAAGAAAAAGGGAGACAATCCGCAGCAAGAAGCGTATAATATAACAATAGGCAAATATATCACCGAAAAGGTCATGCTCCAATATACCCACGGAATCAACCATGACCTGCACCGTTACAGCGTGCGCTACGACTTTGACGACCGCTTCAGCGCCTTAGCCGGACATCGCACGGACCACAACGATTTCTGGATCGGCTTTGAGAGCCGTATCCGGTTCTGAGGGGAGGTCGGGAATTTGCGATTTGAGGATTACATACGCGAACTCAGCGAGATCGAGACCCTGGCCCCGGAACGGGAGGCGGCGCTTTGGCGCGCTTTCAAGGAGGAACGGGACGAGGAAGCCCGGCGGGAGATCATCCAGTCCTATCAACCGCTGGTATTCAAGAATGCCCTGCCTTACCGCACGATGGACAGCATCATGGATCTCATCCAGGAAGGAACCGTAGGGCTCATCGAGGCGGTGGAAAGCTACGACCACCGGCGGGGCGTGGCCTTCAGCCTGTTCGCCGTCCATCGCATCCGGGGACGCATGATGAATTTCCTGAAACGGGAAGGGAACTCCGCGCTGGCTTGCATCGACGGGGCCGTGGACGAGGACGGCCTGTCCCTGAAGGACCGGCTGGTGGATACCGCCGCCTCCGTATCGGAACAGGCAGAGGTTCACGAACTTTCCGCCCGGGTCCGGGAGGCGCTTTCCCGTCTGCCACGCAAGGAGCGGCTGGTGCTGGAGCAGGTCTTTCTCGGCCGGGCCGAGATCCGTGACGTGGCGGAGCAGATGAACCTCAGCACCTCGCACATCTACCGGCTGCAAAAGACCGGCATCCGCCGCATCCGCGGCATGCTGTCGAAATTCATGCACTATTGGTGAGCGGATGGCGCTGAAAATCAGTACGATTCGCTTGCAATGCGGCGAAAACATGATATAATGGGCGAAAAACACCGGCTCAGGCGTTCCGGCGGGAGGCAGGGATTGCCGGGGGGCCGGGGATTTTATGATAATATACGGTAATGATTCGAGGAAGGGGGGCGGTAGCCATGTCTGACGGATGCGCTGACACCAAGCGCCATGTCCGGGCAGCCCGGGAATGGCTGGGCCGGGCGGAAAACTCGCTGGAACGCGAGGACAACATCCGGGGCGGATTGAACCTCATGCTGGCGGAAGCCGAGCTGCAGCGAGCGAGGGAAACCGGCGAAACGCCGAAATGGCGGCGCTGGCTCCCCCGCCTGTTGCCGGCGATTGCAGCGGCGGGGATTGCCGCGGGTATCTTTGGAACTGCTCCCCTGGCGCCGTCCCGTCCCCCGGAGACCGCGCCGCTGCCGCCACCAGCTGCCGCACCGGCAATGGCGCCGCCAACAGCGGAAACGCTGGCGGTGACGATGGCACCGCCGCCCGCGGCGCCACGACCGGCGGAGTCGGCCGGGCCGCCGCCGGAGGATTTAGCGGAAGCAGAGATTTCCGCGCCGGCAGTCATAGCGGCAGAACCGGCGGAGGTCGAAGCGGAGGCGCCGGCCGAGGCCGCGCCGGCAGAGGCAGCGAGCGTCGGACCGCCCCGCATTCCCTCCGAGGATATACAGCGATTGATGAGTTCCGCGGGACAGAGCCTGCGGGCCGAGTGAAGAATGGTCAGGAAAACAGGAGGTTGATCCTTTGGATAAGAAGATATACCGGGCTTTCGCCTGTACCGCCGCGCTGGCGGCTGAGCTTACCCTGATGCCGGCGGCGTGGGCCGCCCCGGAGGAGGCAGCGGAGGAGAATACCGTGGCCACCGTGGAGGGTGAGCTGACTCTGCCGGACATGACGACGGCGCCGGAGAACGTGGTGCCGGTCGGCGAAGCGACGCCGGACCAGCTCACGCGCATCAATCCGCTGCCGACGCCGGAAGAGATCCGGGCCGCTGAGGAGAAGGCGGCCAAGGAGCGGGCTGAAGCCGAAGCCCGGGCCGAGCGGGAGCGTCTCGAAGCGGAGAGAAAGGCCGCCGAGGAAGCGGCCCGCGAGAAAGCCCGGGAGGAAGCGCGCGCGGATGCCAGCGCGGCGGACGCGCAGATCCGTGGCGATGAGCCGGCGGTAACCCCGGCGGCAGCGCCGGAGGCAGATATCGAAGCGCAGGCGGAAAGCGAATCGGAAGAGATGGCTGAGACCGCGGCCCAGCCGGGCGAAACCGCGCCTTTGCCGGCGGCGAAACCGGAAACCGCCGCTCCGGCGGCGAAGGATTCCACGACGGCGGCCGACCGCTGGGCGAAACTGCGCCCGGAAGAGAAGCGCATCGCCGCCTGGATCGACTCCCTGGAGGGCAAGACGGTCGTGGACGTGGTCGTTGACGGTGCCGGCCAGGAGACGACTGCTCAGGCCCGGGCGGCGCTCCAGACCCGTGCCGGCGACAGCTTCTCCAAGGAACGCATCGAGGCGGACCGCACCGCGATTTACGACGTCGGCTATTTCTATGATATTTTCCCGACCTTCCAGATCGTCCCGGAGGGCGTCGTCATCACCTATCACGTGCTGGAGAACCCGATCCTGAAGACGGTGACATTCACCGGGAATACCGTGGAGAAATCGGCGGATATCGAGAAGCTCCTGACCGTGAAGCCGGGCGAGATGCTCAACACCAAGACGCTCAAGGAAAATATCCAGGCGATTTCCGACCTCTACCACAAGGACGGTTACATCCTGGTCAAGATCAGCAATCTCGACATCGACCGCAACGGCAATCTTCAGCTCAATATCAACGAGGGAACCCTCGAAGGCTATACCGTCAAGGGCAACACCAAGACGAAGGACAAGGTCGTCATCCGCGAGATGCGCATGAAGCCCGGCGAACCCTTCAACGCCAAGAAGGCCCGCCGCAGCATGCAGCGCGTCTATAACCTGGGCTTCTTCGAAGACGTCAATCTGAAGCTGAATCCCGGCGTGGCGCCGAACGCGGTCGTCCTCGAGGTGGACGTGGTGGAGAAGCGCACCGGTACCTTTACCGTCGGCGCCGGCTACAGCAGCCAGGACGGCTTCATCGGCATGGTGGGCGTAGGCGATACGAATTTCCGCGGCATCGGCGACGCGATCAACTTCACGTTTGAGTTCAGCGGCGACGATACCGACGCTCACGGCTATATGTTCTCGTACCGCAAACCCTGGCTGGACCGCCGGGAGACCGCGGGAACGCTCCGCATTTACAACCGTACCTATGAATACGACGATTACGACACCCACGGCAACCGCATTGAGGAATACATGCGGAAGTATTCCGGCGGCGAGCTCATGTTCAGCCGTCCCGTGAGCGAGTTCTCGACGAATTACATCACCTTCCGCAACCGCAAGGACCGCTATATCAAACACACCGGCAGCGACCTGGATCGCAGCACGCCGGAGTATAAGCCCTGGCGGGATGACAACTTCGGCTTGACGCGCAGCCTCATCTTCTCGCACGTCACCGATACCCGCGACAACGTCTTCTACCCGATGACCGGCAGCAAGGTCAGCCTGACCGGCGAGTATGCCGGCATGGGCGGAGATTTCAAATTCGAGAAGGTCACCTTCGAGGACAACCATTTCTTCAAGGCCGGCCACGCGCAGGTCTTCGCGTTGCGCGCCATGTATGGCCGCGGCTTCGGTCATATTCCGGAGTCGGGGCAGTACCGGCTCGGCGGCCAGAACACGTTGCGCGGCTATCGGGACGAGCAGTTCCGGGGCAACAGCGCCTTCCTTGGCTCCATCGAATACCGTTTCCCGATCTTCAGCAAGGTGCAGGGCGCGTTGTTCGCGGATTTCGGCGGCGCCTGGAACAGCGGCTGGATGCCCGAGGGAATGCATGAGAGCATCGGCTTCGGCATGTCGGTCCAGACGCCGGTCGGACCGATCCGCGTCGATCTGGCGCACGGTTCCCAGGGCAACCGCGTCCACTTCAGCGTTGGCGGAACCTTCTGACCATGACGGCGTCGGTTGGCGACCGGGGTTGGCTGATCCTGGCGCTCGTGCTGGCGTTCCTGCTTGCCATGCCCCCCGCCGGGGCGGCACCGCTCGCGGTGGAGGAGGTCCGGGCCGAGGTCACGGCGGCGGGGGAATTACCGCCCCGCGTCCGGCAGCGCATGGAGACGACGGTGGCGACCATTGCCGGACAGCTTCTGACCGGGCGGCGGCTGGATGAAGTCCAGGCCACCCAGGCGAGGGATGCCCAGGTCATCCATGAGGTCTTCGACAAGGTCCTCGTAGGCTACTCGGTGGAGCAGGTAACGCTCCAACCCGGTGCGGTCACGCAGGTTTCCATTCGGCTGGTTCCCTGGGCGGAAGTCATACGCGCCGTTGAGATCGAGGTCTCGGTGGAAGGGATGCCGCCGATGGTGGAAACCCTGGTGCGCCGCGATCTGGCGGAAGTCGATACCGTCTTCGTCGAAAGCCTCTGCGGCCTTCCCGTGGCGGCTTCGGACTGGACGAACGGCGGCCTGAAGCGCAGCCTCAACGAGTATCTGGAGCAGCACCTGCCGGAGTTCCGCGGCGACTTCGAGGTGACGCCGGGCCCGACGGCCCGGGTGGCGCTCACGGTTTATCCCCGTTTGCCGGTGGTGCGGACCGTGGACCTCAGCATGCGCTCCTCTTCCGTTCCCAATTTCACCCTGCTGAATCATCGGCAGCGGATGGAGGAAGACGTGCATACCCTGGTTGGCGTGCCGGTGGAGTTCGTACGTCGTCATCAGGAGGACTTCATCCATTCCTTTGCGCACACGCTGGACGATGTGGGGGATTTCCATTCCCTCGGCATGCGGACGCAGGTGGAGTTCACCCACGTGGGAGAGCAAACCGCCGTCCTGACCCGGTCGGATACGGACCGCTTCCAGATTTGGCTCCAGGGCTGGGCGGATATCTCGCGTCACGGCAACAAGGAAGATCACGATACCATTTTCCGGCTTCACGCCGGTCGATGGATGACGCGGTGGGATGAGTTGTTCCTTCAGGCGGATTTCGCGCCCCAGGCCATGGATTGCGAGTGGGAGGTCGGCTACACGCGCCGTCTGCTGCCGGGAACACAGCTCCAGGTCCGCTACGACGTGGAGGCCCGGCGCTTCATTCTGGGCGGGGAGCAGAGGTTTCTCGACCGCTGGCATTTGCGCTACGAATACCGCTGGTCAGACCAGAAAGGCGAAGCGGCGCTGGGTTACCGCCTGCATGATTTCCTCAGCCTGGAGTACGTCGTTGACAAGGATGACAAGTGGTTCCGGGTTATCGGCACGTTCTAGGGCAGGATTTTAATGGAATCCTAAAGTGGAAACTATTGAAACCGGCGGCAGAGTTTGCTATAATGGTACTGTTTTCAGGACAGGCCATCCAATAATGCAGAAAGAAGGAGTATTCACATGATCAAACTGGAAAAGAAACACATCAAGATCTTCAGCGTCCTTATCGCGGTTGTCTTCATCGGCAGCGTGGTTGCCATCGGCGTCTCGCAGATGGGCGCGGCGGGCAGCGTCGCCTCGGCGGCTTCTTCCGCCATCGGCGTCATCGACTACCGGGAGGCCATGAGCCAGTCGCCGGATCTCAGAGACGCCAACGAGCAGATGCAGACGGCGGTCGCTGACGCCAAGCAGGAGTTCGAGCTGAAGTCGGCCAACATGAGCGAGGATGAAAAGGCTGCGTATTACCAGCAGACGCAGGAGCGCCTGCAGCAGAAGCAGCAGGACCTCATCGATCCGATCCAGAAGAAGATCGAGGCGGAAGTCAAGGCGGTGGCCGAGGCCAAGGGCCTGCAGGTTGTCCTCGACAAGAACGCGGTCGTCTATGGCGGGCAGGATATCACCCAGGACGTCATCCGCAAGCTGGCGAAGTAATTTCCTAAGCTGAATAATTGTCTTACTGTACCGAGCCATTTCCGTGCGCTCGGTACTTTTCTGAATGATGCTTTCGGATAAGGTCTTTTGTCCGGGGCACCTGCGGCGCGCGCCTGGCGGGGAGGTGTTTCCATGGCAGTCGGGGATCCGGCGGAGAAACCGGACGAAAAGCCGCGGCAAGCGGTCTTTTTCGGCGCGGCGGCACTGGCCTGCCTGGCGGCCGGCGGACTCTGGCTGTGGGCAAGGCCGCCGGCCGGGAACGCACCGG
>JAEEGL010997457.1_pt1 | contig 31893 bp, 22 predicted proteins | sample 9134231 | NCBI WGS metagenome assembly JAEEGL01 (sample SAMN16246548, study PRJNA631951) | gut metagenome | biome: gut microbiome; feature: rumen; material: fiber-attached | host: Bos | place: Iran: Karaj | collected 2018-10 | reverse complement strand
TGAGGAAATAAACCAGAAGTTTGGTTTGCCAGAGTACTATGAGAATGAGGATAAGATGAATGAACTGTTTGCTCGACAAGCTGAATTGCAAGATGTGATTGATGCAACTGATGCTTGGAATCTTGACAGTCGTCTTGAACGTGCGATGGATGCACTACGTTGTCCCGAAGGCAATCAGTTAACAGAGCATCTGAGTGGTGGTGAGCGTCGTCGTGTAGCGTTGTGCCGATTGTTGTTGCAGAAACCTGATGTCTTGTTGCTTGATGAGCCCACTAATCATCTTGATGCCGAGTCTATTGATTGGCTTGAGCAACATTTACAGCAATATGAGGGAACTGTGATTGCTGTTACTCACGACCGCTACTTTCTTGACCATGTGGCAGGCTGGATTCTGGAACTTGACCGCGGAGAAGGAATACCTTGGCGAGGTAATTACAGTAGTTGGCTTGAGCAGAAGACTCTTCGCATGGCACAGGAGGAGAAGACTGAGAGTAAACGACGCAAGACACTGCAACGAGAATTGGAATGGGTGCGTATGGCACCTAAAGCCCGTCAGGCAAAAGGTAAGGCTCGTCTAAACAGTTATGACAAACTGCTTAATGAGACGGTAAAAGAGAAAGAAGAAAAACTTGAGATTTTCATTCCTAACGGACCTCGTTTAGGAAATAAGGTAATCGAGGCTCAACATGTAGCAAAGTCTTATGGAGACAAGTTGCTCTTTGATGACCTTAATTTCATGTTGCCTCCAAACGGCATTGTAGGAGTGATTGGCCCCAATGGTGCAGGTAAGACAACTTTGTTCCGATTGATAATGGGAATAGAAAAGCCCGACAGTGGAACTTTTGAGGTTGGAGAGACCGTAAAAGCGGTGTATGTTGATCAGCAACACACTAGTATCGACCCTAACAAAAGTGTGTATGATGTAATATCAGGTGGAGTGGAACTGTTGCGCATGGGGGGACGTGATGTGAATGCTCGAGCCTACTTGTCGCGTTTTAATTTTTCAGGTGTAGACCAGCAGAAGTTATGTGGTGTGCTCAGTGGCGGTGAGCGCAATCGTCTGCAATTGGCATTGGCTTTAAAAGAAGAAGGAAATGTCTTGCTACTTGATGAGCCAACAAATGACATTGATGTAAATACTTTGCGTGCTCTTGAGGAAGGTCTTGATGATTTCGCAGGATGTGCAGTTGTTATCAGCCACGATCGCTGGTTCCTTGATCGCATTTGTACTCACATTCTAGCTTTTGAGGGTGACAGCAATGTCTTTTTCTTTGAAGGTTCTTATTCAGAGTATGAAGAGAATAAGCTAAAGCGTCTTGGAAAGGAAGAGCCTACTCGTGTGCGCTATAGAAAACTTACAAGCGAATAAGATTAATAAATATAAAAATAGTGTCAAAAATGTGGTTAATCATTTTTGACACTATTATTTATGTGGTATAATGCTATTTGTAAATCGCGTCCTGCAAATCTTTGAATCCGATTTCTGTTTTCCAGATATCATCTTCTTTGACAAGACGGAACTTTTTCTCTTGCCGTGTGCCATCGGGAGCTGTCATCACGCATTTTACTTTTACGAAGCCATCGCGTTCTTTAGCTTTTTTCGCCTCAACTTTGATGTTTTTATTTTTGAGATTTTTAAAGAACTCGTCTTTTTGATAATCACTTAACTTGTCATTTTCGTCAAATTTTACAGCCTCTTTAAGCTTATTGATATCTCCATTAGGAAGTGTGTTATATAGTGCTTCAATAGCTTCCTTTGGAGTGTAGCCACGTTTATCGGTGTCACCCAAAAGCATTTTCTTGGCATCACCACTGCAAGAGCCAATAGTTATAATGCACACAAGTGCAAAAAAAATTGTCGATAGATTTTTCATCATGTATGGTTATTAATGTGTTTAGATTAATGTCGGTGCAAAGATAATAAAAAATAATGAAATACATAAAACAATAAACGAAAACCACTTCCCAACATATGTCGAGAAGTGATTTTCATCTTTGTTATGTAAGGAAAATATAGAAGGCAGATTAATCTTCGTCCTTGCTGGCTTCTTCGTATTCCTTGAGAAGTTTCTCCTGTACATCGCCAGGAACGAGCTCATAGCTTGAGAACTTCATTGAGAATGAAGCACGACCACCAGTAATTGAACTCAAAGCAGTTGAATAGCTGGCCATCTCCTTCAGAGGAATGCGAGCTTTGATGGTCTCAAGACCATTTGCACTTGACATGTCCATCATAATACCACGACGTCCAGGAAGGTCACTTTGTACACCACCCATAGCATCGCTTGGCACGAGAATCTCAACATCATAGATAGGTTCAAGAACCTTTGGATTAGCTTCGCGGAACGCCATGCTGAAAGCATTGCGAGCAGCCAGACGGAATGAGATTTCGTTACTGTCAACTGGATGCATCTTACCATCATAAATGCAAACACGAACGTCACGAGCGTAAGAACCGGTCAATGGACCTTGCTCCATGCGATCCATAATACCCTTAACAATTGCAGGAATGAAGCGAGCATCAATAGCACCACCAACGATACAGTTATAGATTACAAGCTTGCCACCCCAGTCAAGATCCATCTCTTGTTTGTCACGGATACTCATCTTGAACTCCTGATTTCCAAACTTATAGGTGTCAGGCTCAGGCATACCTTCGCGATAAGGCTCAATAATCAGGTGTACTTCACCAAATTGGCCAGAACCACCTGACTGTTTCTTGTGGCGATAGTCGGCACGTGCAGCCTTAGTGATAGTCTCGCGATAAGGAATCTTAGGCTCGATATACTCAATCTGAACCTTCTCATTGTTCTCAATGCGCCACTTGAGTGTACGCAGGTGGAATTCGCCTTGTCCGCTTACAATGGTCTGTTTGAGCTCTTTAGATTGCTCAATTAGCCATGTAGGGTCTTCCTCGTGCATGCGGTTAAGGATTTGTCCTAATTTTTCAATTTCGCTCTCGTTAACAGGCTTGATTGCGCGCTGATACTTTGGAGCTGGATATTGGATAAAGTCGAATGTGCTTTCAAAATCTTTGTCATTGAGGGTGTTGCCACGGCGAACGTCTTTAAGTTTTACAGTAGCACCGATGTCACCAGCCTGAAGCTCGTCAACATTGCTCTTTGCCAAGCTGCCGCAAACGGTATTGAGCTGAGCAAGACGCTCTTTACTGCCACGATTCATGTTTGTCATGTCGGCGCCAGCCTTTACAGTTCCGCTCATTACCTTGAAATATGAAACTTCGCCAATGTGTGGCTCAATTGTAGTCTTAAAGAAGAACAAGCTTGTTGGGCCATTTGGGTCACATTTAACTTCGTTGCCATCAACATCGGTAACTGCTGGCATCTGAGCTGTAGTTGGTACAACCTCGCATGCAAAGTCCATAAGACGGTCAACACCAATATTCTTCTCACCGCTAAGGCAGAGTACTGGGATCAAGCTGCAATCGATGAGTCCTTTGCGCATACCATCAACGATTTCTTCAGGAGAAAGTGTGTCTTCTTCGAGGAATTTGTCCATAAGAGCCTCATCATTCTCGGCTGCCATCTCGATGAGAGCCATGTTAAGTTCTTCGGCACGGTCTTGATAGGCTGGGTCGATGTCAGTTACTGTTGCCTTACCGCTATCACCGTCATAGTTGAGTTGCTTCATGAGCATAACGTCAACGATTGACTTGAAGCCAGCGCCGGTAGATACTGGGAACTGAACAGGAACAACCTTGTTGCCAAATGTCTCTTTGAGCTGATTGAGTACGTTGTCAAAATCAGCGTTATCGCTATCAAGACGGTTAATGGCAAAAATGAGAGGCTTCTTGATGTTGTTAACAGTACGATACTGGTTCTGAGTACCTACTTCGATGCCATACTGACCATTGATAAGCATAATGCCGGCATCAGTTACATTAAGAGCAGTCACGATGTTGCCAACAAAGTCGTCCATACCAGGGCAGTCAATAAAATTGATCTTTTTGCCCTTGTTCTCTAGACTGAAGATGGTTGAAAACACTGAGTAGCCATACTCTTTTTCTACTGGGAAATAGTCGCAAACGGTATTGCCACTGTCGATAGTGCCACGACGGTTAATCAGGCCACAATCGAAAATCATAGACTCAGCCAAAGTGGTTTTACCCGAGCCCTTGCTTCCTAACAATGAGATGTTACGAATCTCGTCACTTTTATAAACTTTCATGAAAAATATTAGTGAAATTAAATGATTTGAATTTACTTGCTTTTTATTTCAATAAAAATTAATGCTTTTCTATTTTTGTTTTACTACCCAAATAGATAGTATTGCAGTTTGAGCCTACAAAGTTAGTGATTTAATTCCTAAAAAATAAATTTTTTCCCAATAAAGTCATTAATAATTTTATAATAACTAAAATTCAATCACAATAAGTAGTAATTTATGGTTGGATATTGAACTTTTGCCTATTGGGAAACGATTGAAATGGTCATTTCACATCTGTTGCAATTGCAGCAAACTTTTAATAGAGTTTTGCCATTCCTGAGAAATAGGGGATTGGGGAGTTTATGTGCGTTTTTCTTGTCTTTCAGGCATGCTCCCAGTTCACGACGCAGACAATATCGAGTGTGCATTACTGCATGATCGTCTTTTACGATTCCTTTGCTGTATTCCAGAGCATTCACGATTGATTCAACACCGTGTTCTTCAAAGAACCTCCGGGCGAGATTGTTGGCCACATTGTCTTGAGATTCAAGTGATTTTGCTGGATACTTGGAATTGAGATTTTCTAGCTTTCGCAAATCGCGGCATCTGGATAATTTGTGGCTCCGCTCCAACAACTCTACTGTTTCCCTACGAAGATTCGCTAAAACAGATATAGGTATAAATAAATCGCTGATAATGTTGCATTCACGCATAATATATATGGTATCTCCTAATTTAGATAACACCTGCCTCTGTCTTTCATGTTGTGGCTGCAGTGGTTTTTCTGGCTCGCTGTCAAGAATGAGGGAATGAACTGCCGAACATCCACGCTCATCGGCAGCTTTCAAACATAGTTGTCGTCCAATGTTCCAAAGAGTGAAATCAACGATGATTTTTCTTGTGGCGCTAGGCTTTCCAAGTATGTCGTTGAAGGCTTTGTCATAAGTACGATAAACAATGTCGCCTCGTCTAATGTTTGATGGATCTTTTAGAATGACCTTGTCTTCAACAATCTTGTTAGCTCTGAACCCATCATAATTGCCATTGTTGTCCATGTAGCTCAAACCGTCACCGTTGACAAGTGGGGTGGAGCTGCCGATATGAATAATGTTCCCGTTGACAGCAGTCACTTTCCCAATAAACTCTCCTTGTGATTTGGGGGTGTCTATCGATGCCATTTTGAAGCCGTTGGCAGGGTGGCGTTCATCGATGAAGTAGTGAGTAAAAGATCGGTTGAAACTCTTAGCGAGTGATGGGGTAAACGAGATGTCGGAATTGCCTGAAGAGCTGCGCTTAAGGTCTTCTCTTGATGCTATAATTTTGTCAATGCTCTGCCTGTAGAAGGCAACAACATTTTTAACATAGTCAACGTCTTTAAGTCTGCCTTCAATCTTAAAGGACGAAATGCCAGCATCAATTAATTGAATTAAGCGGTCGCTTGCATTGAAATCACGCAAGGATAGCAGATGTTTAGACTTGAGCAACTGGTTACCATTTGAATCTTCAAGGTCATAACTGAGGCGGCAGTATTGTGCACATTCACCTCTATTGGCGCTTCTTCCTTTTAGCGCATGACTGATTTGGCAGCGTCCGCTGTAACTCACGCATAACGCACCATGACAGAATCCTTCTAAAGGAACTTTGACTGCTTCCCTTATTGAACTGATCTCGGTTAATGACAACTCGCGAGCTAGTACCAATTGAGAAAAACCGACACTTTCAAGAAATTTAGCTTTCTCAGGAGTACGTAAGTCACATTGGGTGCTGGCATGCAGCGCGATGGGTGGGATGTTTAGTCTCAGTATTCCCATGTCCTGAACAATCAATGCATCGACACCAGCACGATAGAGTTCCTTAATTAGTTTCTCTACTTCTTGCAATTCGTGGTTGTAGATGATGGTGTTTACGGTAGCATAGATGCGAGCGTCATACTGATGAGCAAAGTCAACTAATCTTTTGATTGAGTCAAGATCGTTACATGCCTGAGATCGGGCGCCAAAAGCCGAGGCACCAATGTAGACGGCATCAGCACCATGTTTTATAGCCTCTATGCCAATAATTTCATTCTTGGCTGGGGCTAACAGTTCTATATTACGGTTTCTTGACATGACCTTTTGTTATTAAAAAAGAGACCCAAAACATTGCTTTTGAGTCTCTTGCTGGTAGCGGGACTGAGAATTGAACTCAGGACCTCCGGGTTATGAATCCGACGCTCTAACCATCTGAGCTATCCCGCCATTACCATTTTGCGACTGCAAAGGTAGTGCTTTTTTTTGTACTGTGCAACCTTGCTAACGTTTTTTTTAAAAAAAATTAATGTAAGTGTTCAAAAAATACACAAGTCCCAAGTGGTAGCTTGAGACTTGTGTTAAAACAAGTGCTATATTGTATGGGTGTCTCCCATATATTTGTTTTACTCGTCGACGTCGGCAAGGTCTACTGCACGATATACTTTCTTTCCAGTATTGGTGATGCCTGTGATGAACATTACTTTGTCACTTTCTTTGTCTCTCATGATGGCATTGTAAATGTCCTCAACTTCATCCTGATTGTTGACGCGGATGTTGTTGATGTCAGTGATAATGAAGCCGTCTTTGATACCAGCATCTTTAAATTTACCGTCTTTTACTCCACTAACCTTTACGCCATTGCTAATGCCAAGCTCTTCTTTCTCTTCGGATGAGAGTGAAATAAAAGCGCAACCGAGTGAAGTAAAGTCACTGCTCTTAGTAATACGTGTAGTGCCCTGATCATTCTTGAATGTGACAACAGTGCTTTTGAGTTTGTTGTCGCGATAGTATTTTATGGTTGCTTTGTCGCCAGGACGCAACTTGCTCATTTCTTCAAGCATCTGGGCCCCATTCTTAATGTCAATACCATTGATGCCGACTATTACATCGCCTTCACGCATGCCTGCTTCTTTTGCTGCACTGCGGTCATTGACTTTGTTTACATAAATGCCCTCGGTTGTTGCAGTGATATCGTTTTCCTTTGCCTTGTCGGCATCAAGTTCAGTGAAAGAAATTCCAAGCACTGCTCGCTGCACACTACCATATTGCTTGATGTCGGTGATGATCTTTTTAACGACAGTAGAAGGTATGGCAAACGAGTGACCGGCATAGTTGCCTGTTTGTGAATAAATCATAGTGTTGATGCCAATCAGCTCTCCGTCAATATTAACCAATGCACCACCACTGTTGCCCGGATTGACTGCTGCATCATGCTGTATAAACGATTCTATGCCAACATTGTTCCCCTTGTTTACGCCACGGGCTTTTGCACTGACGATGCCAGCTGTGACAGTTGAGTTCAGGCCGAAAGGATTGCCTACTGCTAGAATCCATTCTCCGACCTTAACATTGTCACTGTTGCCAAACACGATGGGGCTTAGCTTAGTTGCCGATATTTTAAGAAGTGCTATATCGCTGTTAGGGTCGGTGCCAATAACACGTGCATTAAATTTTCTGTTATCGTTTAGTGTCACCTCAAGCTTTTCGGCTCCATCGATGACGTGGTTGTTAGTGACGATATATCCATCTTCACTGATAATCACACCAGAGCCAATTCCCTTGGCTTGCGGTTCTGCCTTTTGTTGCTGCTGTTGTTGCTGTTGGCGCCGCTGTGAGTTTCCTTGTCCACCGAAACCAGGACCAAAGAAAAATTCAAATGGGTCGAAGTCGCCACCATAGAATTGTTGCTGACGTGGAGTTTCAAACGACTTGATGCTTACAACAGAGTTGATGCTGCTCTCGGCCGCACGTGTGAAGTCGAGTGCACCATTGTAGCGAGAACTGGTTGCAAAATTGCGAGTAGAACTTTTTACAATGCCATCGTCTTTTACCATATCGGTAGTTTCGGCTTTTGACTGGATGTAGATATCTCTTACTTTTTCTACACCTGAAGTGGCCAGTAGGGTAGTTGCTGATCCCAAAATAGATGCTGCAACTAGCATTAATGTTAATTTTTTAGTGTTTGTCATAATAGTATGTGTTAAAATTTTGATTCAATTTAAAACTATAATCGTTAAAATTAACTTTTGAAATTCGAACGTAAAAGTACATTCAATTATTACAAAAACAATGCTAATCACCGCATTTTTAAACTAAATTAAGAGCATTTGGCCTCCTTTTTTAATTCTTTAATACTGGGATGAAAAAAAGTCGTTTTTTGCATGCTATTCGGTTCGCATACATTTCAGACTGCGACAATATGACATGAGAGAAATTACCAGTTTAAAGAAACAGCTGTGAACTTAAAAAGTGATAAATATTTTGGTTATTGTTCATTAGATTTAGTTAAAGTTGCTATCTTTGCAGATTAGTAATGAGAACAACACATTATATATATATTATAATAACGGTGTTTGCTATTGCGACATCGGTGTCAGTCCATGCTCAGTTCCAAACAGAAACGGGCACTTCTAATGTTCCAAAGAAACAGAAAAAAGTAAAGGTTGAGCCCAGTTATGCCTGGTCGATAAGTGAGCCGCTGGGACTGCATTACGAGTCTACTATTGACACGTTGTTTTTGAATTATCATAAGGCTTCGATTCCATCTCATCAGAGCAATGCTTGGGCGACAACAGGCAATTTTGGTGCTTCGGGTCAGAATCAGATATTTTTTGAACGTAAGCCTATGAGTGAATTCTTTTTCAGAGATGCTATTGATAGCTGGTTGCCGAGCGTTGAAACTCAACGATATTACAATACTCGTATCCCAATGACCCTGATTTCGCACACTACTGGTGGTAATAAATATAGTAATCAGGATCGCACTCAATTGTTGTTCTCCGGAAATGTGGATAAGAGAATTCAGCTTGGTGGTGGTTTTGACTATATATACTCAAAAGGTTCTTATAATTATCAGGCCGACAAGAATTTCAGGTGGAGTCTGTTTGGCAGTTACATTGGTGACCGTTATGAGATGCAAACGTTCTTCAACGCTTTCAATTATTTAGGTAAAGAGAATGGTGGAATTACTAACGATCTCTATATCACTGATCCAGCACAGGTTCAAGGAGGAGAAGCAAAGGTTGACAACAAGAGTATACCTACCAATTTGACAGCTGCACATAATAAAATTACCGGTGCCGAATTCTATATGAACCACAGCTATAATGTAGGACATTACAAATACCAGAGAGATTCTGTAACTGATACCATAATCGGACGCACATACATACCAGTGACCCGTTTCATCTGGACTTTTGATTTTAAATCGGGTAAACACTTGTTCCTGAATCAGAATTCTGCCCAGGACATGTCTTTTTTTGATAATACTTATCTGTCACTTAATGGAACTGATGAGACGACTCGTTATTGGCGCATCAGAAATACTGTAGGCGTGTCGCTGCTTGAAGGTTTCAACAAATATGCAAAATTTGGATTTGCTCTATATGGCACTCACGAGGTGAGACGATATAAGCAAGTAATAGATACTATTTCGGGGACCGAGTTGCCTGAAGGCCTGTTGCCACTACCGGTTACAGTAGATCCCACAAAAACACAACAATTATTATGGGTCGGTGGGCAACTTACAAAGCAGAAAGGATTAATCCTTACTTATTCTGCTACTGCACAATTCGGCGTTCTTGGTGATGTTGCGGGGGATATTGATGTCACTGGTCATATCACAACTCGTTTTAAATTGTTTGGTGATACAGTTTCTTTAAAAGCCTATGGCTATTTTAAGAATCTGGATGCTCCTTATCTGCTTAAACATTTTGTGTCTAACCATTTCGCGTGGGATAACAAATTTTCCAAAGAGCAACGTTTGAGGCTCGGTGGCGAGTTGAGTTTGCCTTGGATTTATACTAAGGTGAATGTTGGCTATGAGACTCTGAATAATTTCATTTATTTCAACAGCAGTGCATTGCCTGCACAAAGCAATTCCGCAGTCCATGTCTTCAATGCAGCTCTTAGAAATCATTTGGGTTTTGGTATTTTTAATTGGGATAATGACGTCGTTTATCAGACCTCGTCTAGCGAAGACGTTCTTCCTCTTCCTAAGTTCTCAATTTTTAGCAATATGTATTTGAAGTTTAAAGTGGCAAAAGTGCTTGATGTGCAAATTGGAGTAGACTGTAATTACTATACTAAGTATTTTGCTCCAGCTTACAATCCGGCAACAATGGCGTTCTTCAACCAAAAGGAACTTGAATGTGGTAACTTTGCCTTTGCTGATGTTTATGCAAACTTCAAACTTAAGAAAGCCCGTTTTTATGTCATGTATAGTCATGCAAACAAGGGCTTGATAGGAGGTGACAATTATTTCTCAATGCCCCACTATCCACTCAATCCTGGACGATTCCAGTTTGGTGTGTCGGTTGATTTCGTAAACTAATTATCCGAACAATGATAAAAAAACTATCGCAAATCAAGAAATGGCAACTGGGATTATATGTAGTCCTTCTTGTCGCAGTTATCACGGCAATGATATCTTTGAGAACATGTGATGGCGAAAAAGTTAATGTAGCATCGCATGCCCGTAGCGACAATGCTAGTGGCGGTGACACAATCGATGTGGCAATAGAGTATTCTCCATTGTCATGTTATGCCTATGGTGACACTCTTGGAGGCTTTAATTATGATTTTTTGCAACTGCTTGCCGATAGTTGCAATGTGGCTATCAAGTATCATCCTATTGTCAGTCTGAAAGTTGCTCTTGATGGCTTGAAAAATGGCATCTATGACGTGATGGCTGCCCAGTTCCCCGTGACACGTGAGAATAAAGAGAAATATCTTTTTACGCAGGCTCTTTATCTTGATAAACAGGTTCTTGTCCAGCGACGTGTCAATGGTGAGCCTGTAAAAACACAACTTGATTTGGCTGGAGATACAGTTAACATCGTCAAAGGGTCCCCTATGCGTGATCGAATCATGAGTCTTGCCAGAGAGATTGGTGATACGATATATGTTGTGTCTGATTCTGTCTATGGTCCGGAACAGTTATTCCTTATGGTTGCAACCGGTGATATTAAATTCGCTGTAATAAATGAATCGATAGCACGCAAGATGGCAGTATCACATCCCAATGTGGATATTTCTACAGCAATCAGTTTTTCTCAGTTCCAATCTCTTACATTAAACAAAGACAACAAAGAATTGTGCGATAGCCTTAACAAATGGATAGCGAAAGTTAAGAAGATGCCTCAGTACCGGGAACTATATAAGAAGTACATGGCACAATAGAATTTACCCCACTTTTATTATCCCAAATACAGCAGCTATTTTTTATCAATATGATGGATGATGTTTTACAGTTCTTGTCGGCTGATGGGTGGCTCAATCATGTGTTTGGACAAGTGAGCGATTTGTTGTGGGGGTGGAATTTTCACAGCATTATGTTTGTGCTTATACTTTGTGGCATCTATTTCACAATTCGCACTCGTTTCGTTCAATTCAGGATGTTGCCCGAGATGGTTAGGTTGCTTGGCGATTCTATACCAAAAGAAAAGAATAAAAAACACATTTCATCATTTCAGGCTTTTGCAGTCTCTCTTGCCACTAGGGTTGGTACTGGAAATCTTGCTGGAGTTGCTGCTGCAATAGCTGTTGGTGGTCCTGGAGCCGTCTTTTGGATGTGGATGATTGCATTGATTGGTGCGGCAACTGCATTTGTTGAATCAACACTTGCTCAGCTTTATAAGCGTCGCAGTGAAGGTTCGTTCATTGGAGGTCCTGCCTATTACATCCTTCATGGACTGCATTGCCGTTGGATGGCTGTTCTTTTTGCTGTTTTGTTAACAGTGACTTTTGGACTTTCATATAACTCCATTCAGAGCAACACTATAGCTAATGCTATGCAACAGGCTTTTGGGGTCAATCATATTGTTGTGGGTATTGTTCTTACAGTTCTTGCACTTTTGATAGTGTTCGGAGGGATACAGCGTATCGCCAGATTCAGCAGCGTGATAGTCCCTATTATGGCAATAGGTTATTTTGTGCTTGCTTTGTTTGTTGTTGCTGTGAATTATGATAAATTGCCAGAAGTGTTAAGGTTGATTGTTGATGATGCATTAGGGGTTGGCCAGTTTGCTGGAGGCGCTATTGGTGTTACCATGCGTGAAGGTATTAAACGTGGGCTTTTCAGCAATGAAGCAGGAGAGGGCTCTGCACCAAATGTGGCAGCAACGGCATCAGTGTCACATCCTGTGAAACAAGGTTTGATACAGGCTCTTGGTGTATTTACTGATACCTTGCTGGTATGTTCATGCACTGCTTTTATCATATTGTTGAGTGGCGTTTGTCAAGCAGGAACAGACAATGGAATAGCATTAACGCAAAAGGCATTAGAATCACAGATAGGGGCTTCTGGACAGTTTGTTGTAGCTATCGCTATTTTGTTTTTTGCTTTCAGTAGCATAATTGGTAATTACTACTATGGCGAAGCCAACATAATGTTTCTTACACGTAAAAAGTGGGTGATAACAGCATTCCGCATCCTTTCGGCAGGAGTTATGGTTATGCTTGGCGCCTTGGCTAGTCTAGACTTGGTATGGAGTATGGGAGACATCTGTATGGCATTACTCACGTTGTGTAACCTTGTTGCAATCGTCTTGCTTGGCAAATATGCTTTTTCTTTACTGAAGAACTATAGGGAACAGAAACGTAAAGGTATCAAGGACCCCAAGTTCCACAGTTCGCAGATGCCAGTCATTGCAAAAGATCTCGATGCGTGGGAATAAATTTGAATTAAAATCCTATTTTGAATATTTCTGAATTTTTCAACTGGTTTTGGCTGCGATAGCCAGTCTTATGTCTTTGCTCAATTGTTTTTGCATAAAAAAGGTAAAAATGTTCGTTATTTTTTGCTGTTTCATGAAAATGTAGTAATTTAGTGCAAAATTTTGAAGATGACCCTAGAGTGGGTATAAATATTGCATAAATAATAATACACATAACATAAACAACAAATTTCTTTTCTAGATGAAAACTAAACATTTGCTACTTGGCGATGAGGCCTTGGCACTTGGTGCACTGCATGCCGGTTTGAGTGGTGTGTGGGCTTATCCTGGTACCCCATCGACCGAGATTACCGAGTTTATTCAGAAGAGCGAGCAAGGTCGCACTGGCAGCGTTCATTGCCGTTGGAGTACTAACGAGAAGACTGCCATGGAGGAGGCTTTAGGTATGAGTTATGCCGGAAAGCGTGCTATGGTGTGTATGAAGCATGTGGGCATGAACGTTTGTGCCGATGCTTTCGTCAATAGTGCCGTAACTGGTGCTAATGGAGGCCTGGTAGTGGTTGCTTGTGATGACCCTTCGATGCACTCGTCACAGAATGAGCAGGATTCTCGTTTCTATGCCGACTTTGCAATGATGCCATGCTTCGAGCCATCATCACAGCAAGAAGCCTATGAGATGGTTCGTTGCGCATTTGACTATAGCGAGAAAAATAGGATACCAGTGTTGATGCGCTTAACTACTCGAATGGCTCACTCTCGTGCAATCGTTGAAACCAGCGAACAACTGAATCAGAACGAGATTCACTTCCCAGAGAATCCTCGTCAATGGGTAACATTGCCTGTAAACGCCCGCATGCGTAATGATCAGCTTGTGAAGGACATCCTTTCGTTTGAGGAAGATGCTTGCACAATGGGACAGAATAAATATATCGACGGTGTCGACCATTCGATGGGTATCATTACTTGCGGTATTGCATATAACTATCTGATGGAAAATTATCCCGACGGTTGTCCATTCCCAGTTCTTAAGCTCACTCAGTACCCATTGCCAAAGAAAATGGTACGCAAGATGGCTGCCGAGTGCAAGAGCATAATGGTAGTGGAAGAAGGTCAACCACTAGTAGAGAAACTGTTGCGAGGCGTACTCGAACTGCCTCTTGAGATAAAAGGTCGCCTTGATGGAACTTTGCCTCGTACTGGTGAGCTTAATCCAGATGTTTTGCGTGTAGCATTAGGCAAGGAACCACTTGAAGCTCATGCTGCTTCTGCTGTTACAGTGCCTCGTCCACCGGCATTGTGCCAGGGATGCGGTCACCGCGATTTTTATACCGCACTCAACAATGTGCTCAAGAACTATGAGAGTTCACGCGTCTTTGCCGATATTGGTTGCTACACTCTTGGTTGGCTTGCTCCATTCCACGCCTTCCATACTTGTGTGGAGATGGGTGCGTCTTTAACAATGGCAATAGGTGCAGCTAATGCGGGCGTTCATCCTGCAGTTGCTGTGATTGGAGACTCTACATTTACTCACAGTGGCATGACAGGATTACTTGATGCTGTTAACGAAAAAGCCAACATAACCCTGTGCATTAGTGATAATCTTACTACAGGTATGACCGGTGGACAAGATTCGGCTGGTACTGGCCGCCTTGAGCAAATTTGCTATGGTGTGGGTGTTGATCCTGCTCACGTGCGTGTTATTGTTCCTTTGCCTAAGAACTATCCCGACATGGAGAAAACCATTGATGAGGAACTCAACTATCATGGCGTATCGGTAATCATTGCGCGTCGCGAGTGCATTCAGACAGCCAAACGTCATGCGAAAGCTAAGGCAAAATAATAATTCTATCCACATCTAACAAATAAAATTCTCAAATCATGAAACAAGATATAATTCTTTGCGGTGTGGGCGGACAAGGAATCCTCTCCATTGCTACTATTATAGGTTGGGCAGCCCTGAAAGAGGGAATCTACTTGAAGCAAGCCGAGGTGCATGGCATGAGCCAGCGTGGTGGTGACGTACAAAGCAATCTTCGTCTCTCTGAAGAGCCTATCAGCAGCGACCTTATCGCTCACGGTGCTTGTGACCTTATCATCTCGCTTGAGCCGATGGAGGCTTTGCGTTATGTGCAGTATCTTAATCCAAATGGCTGGGTTATCACTAATACTACTCCGTTTGTCAATATTCCCAACTATCCAGAGATGGATGAGGTGAATGCCGATCTCAAAAAGCAGGGCAACGTGATTATGATCGACGTTGACGCTATTGCAAAAGAAGTGAAGTCGCCACGCAGTGCCAACATGGTACTTTTGGGGGCTGCCGCTTCAGTACTCGAAATGCTCAAGCCAGAACAGTTGCTCGAGGGTATTACTAATGTATTTGCCAGCAAGGGCGATGCAATAGTAGAAACCAATATCGCTGCTTTTAAGGCTGGATATGAATTTGCTCAAAAAAATAAATAAACAATGCAATGGGTGTTCTTTAAGTTTATTTATGGAACACCCTTTCTTAATTTCTATAAACAACTATGAGTTTTCCATTAAAACAACAAGTTCTAGACAATATATTGGCTGAGCGTGACCTGACAGATGTATCCAAGACTACAATTCGCCAGTGTGCAGCTATCGCTGCCGAAATGGAAAAAGCAGCAGGCGAGAAGTTCTTGCGTCTGGAGGTGGGTGTACCCGGTTTGGCTCCAGGTCAGGTTGGTGTTGAAGCGCAGAAAGCAGCTCTCGACAATGGTATTGCAAGCATTTACCCGGCAATCAGTGGTCTACCAGAGCTCAAGGTAAATGCTTCACGATTTATCAAAGCATTTATTAACGTAGATATTGCCCCAGAGTGCATTGTACCAACAGTTGGCTCAATGCAGGCCGGAATGAACCTGATGCTGGAATGTTCTCAGATAGATCCTAATAAAGATACTATTCTTTATGTGAATCCTGGTTTTGCCCCTCATGTGATGCAGGCTACAGTGCAAGGTATCAAGCATGAACAGTTTGATATCTATGAATTCCGTGGTGCTAAGCTTCGTGACAAACTCGAGGAGTATTGCTCTCGGGGCAACATTGTGGCAATCGTCTATTCTAACCCTAACAACCCTTCATGGGTGTGCTTGACCGATGAGGAATTGCAAATTATTGGCGAAATGGCCAACAAATATGACATGATAGTTCTTGAAGACCATGCCTATATGTGCATGGACTTCCGTACTGATAAGTCTGTGCCTTTTGAACCTCCTTATCAGCCTACTGTTGCCCGCTATACAGACAACTATATCTTTATGATGTCGGGCTCTAAGATTTTCAGTTATGCTGGCGAGCGTATTGCTGTTGTGGCTTTCAGCAATAAACTCTTCAACCGTGAGTATCCTGCCTTACGCAAGCGTTATGGTATTGGCCGCATGGGTGACAATTTCATCTTCACTTACCTGTATGTTGCATCATCTGGTACATCTCACTCAGCACAACATGCTCTTTCTGCGATGATGAAAGCTGCTGCTGACGGAACCTACAAGTTTGTTGATGAAGTACGTGAATATGGACGTCGTGCCAAGATAACCAAGCAGATTTTCTTGAAGCATGGTTTCAACATTATTTATGACAAGGATGGTGACCAAGACCTAGCTGACGGATTTTACTATACTATTGGTTATGAGGGTATGAGCGACTCACAACTGCTTAACGATTTGATGCTGTGTGGAATCTCTGCAATTACACTCAATACCACAGGCAGCAAGCAGCCGGGCATTCGTGCTTGTGTGTCACAGCTTAACAGCGAGTGGCACATTCAGGCACTTGATGAGCGTCTAGGTATCTTTGTAGAACTACAAAAAAATAAGAAATAATGAATTATATGAGTGCCGACGAGGCTGTTCGCCTTGTCAAGAGTGGTGACCATATCTATTGCATGGGCAGTACAGCAATTCCAGTTGTGCTTCAGAGCGCTTTGGCAAGACGTGCCAGTGAGCTGCGCGACGTTGTGGTATATTCAGCTTTCAATGTGCCTTATGGTGAATGCCCACTATGTAACCCCGAGTATAAGGACTCTTTTATAACCAAGAGCCTCTTCCTTAGTGGTGATCAGCGTAAGTGGGTGGCACAGGGGTATGGTGAGGTGATTCCTGCCTTTTTGGGGGAAATACCCTTCTTGTTCCGCAGCAAGCAGCTGCCTCTCGACGTCACATTCCTCAACTGCTCGCCACCCGATAAGGACGGTTATTGTAGCTATGGCATGAGTGCCGATTTGGCATTCAGTGCAGTGGAGATGTCGAAAACTATCATTGCGCAGATTAATGACAGTATGCCATACCTGTGTGGAGCTGCTAAGATACATGAGAGCGAGATTGCTGCAGCAGTTCGTTGTGATCAGCCACCGTTGGCAATGGAGTTTGGTGAGTCATCTCCCATAGAGAGTGCAATAGGTGGATACATTGCTGCTGAAATTCCTGATGGTGCCACTTTGCAAATAGGTGTGGGCGGTATTCCCAATGCAGTGCTTGCTGGCATTAAGAACCACAAGCATCTTGGACTCCACACCGAAGCAATGACTGATGGTGTTGTTCGTCTTATTGAAGAAGGCGTTATTGACAACAGTCTCAAAAAAATACGCCCAGGAAAGAGCGTGGCTAGTTTGGCATTAGGATCAAAGCGCATGTATGATTTCCTTGACTATAACGAGGACGTGGAATTCTATGATGTGGCATGGACTAATGATCCACAGGTCATTCGTCAGAATCCCAAGCCAATCGCTATTAATAGTGCAATTGAAGTTGATCTTACAGGTCAAGTGTGTGCCGACAGTATTGGTACGATGATCTTCTCTAGTGTTGGTGGCCAGCACGATTTCATGTATGGTGCTGCTCTCAACCCCGAAGGTAAGACTTTCATTGCATTACCTTCACGGACTGGTAAAGGAAAAGGCAAGATAGTATCACAGCTGACACCTGGTGCAGGTGTGGTGACCACAAGGTTCCAGACTCAATATGTTGTCACTGAGCACGGTATCGTTTACTTGCGCAACAAGAGCTTGCCTGAGCGTGCCAGGGCTCTAATTTCTATTGCTCATCCTGATGATAGAGAGGAGCTTGAACGCGCTGCATGTGAGCGATTCGGATATAGCTTCTTACGTTACAAATAAATTAATAAGATATTCAAATTGAGGGTGTGACTTCACGAGATGTCGCACCCTTTTTCCATAAAAAAAAGCGCCCCCTTTAGGACGCTTTTCTTAATTATGCTATACACTAATTATTTATATTCCTTAGCCTCACGCTTGCCTTTGAGAACGGCAGCGGCATTGCCAGCCAGCGCACCCATCTCATCTTCACCGGGGAAGCAGTATGTAGGAGCAAGGAAGTCGATGCGCTTGCGCAGCTCAGAAATCAGATACTCTGAATGAGCCATACCACCGGTAAGGAGAATTGCGTCAATCTTGCCGCAAAGTACAGCACTTTGAGCTGCAATTGCTTTCGCTACATGATAAATCATGGCATCGAGAACTAGCTTAGCATGCTTGTCACCATTGTTGATGCGCTCCTCAATTTCCATCAAGTCAGTGGTGCCCAGATGAGCATTCAAGCCTCCCTTGCCAGTAATCATCTTGAGAAGTTCTTCCTTAGTGTATTTGCCACTGAAGCACAGACGAACGAGGTCAGCCGCAGGTATAGTCCCGGCACGTTCAGGAGTGAATGGTCCTTCACCATCAAGAGCGTTAGGAGAGTCAACTGCCACACCCTTTTCGTGAGCGGCAACCGAGATTCCACCACCCAAGTGGCAGATAATTAAGTTCATCTCTTCATATTTTTTACCAATCTCGCGAGCAAAGCGTCGAGCTATGGCACGCTGGTTAAGTGGATGCCAAATGCTCACTCGTTTGATTTCTGGAATACCACAGATACGGGCATAGTCATTCAACTCGTCAACCACTACTGGATCAGCAATAAAGCTGCGGCAGCCAGGAATTTGTTGAGCAATCTTGTGGGCAATAAGACAACCCAGATTGCACGCATGCTCACGTGGGGAATTGCGAGTGTCCTCAAGCATCTTCTCGTTAATTTCATAAACTCCGCCAGGAACAGCCTTACCCAAGCCACCTCGGCCAATTACAGCTTTGAAGTTGAAGTCAACATTAGTGACTTTTATCTCGTTCATCACAAGGTTATAGCGGAAATCAAACTGGTCCATTACAGTTTTATAAGGAGCCAGCTCCTCTGGTTTGTGGCGAATTGAGCGAAGTAGTAATGGGGTTTCGCCTTCATAAACGGCAAACTTAGTCGAAGTAGATCCTGGGTTGATAACAAGTATACGCATAGTTGTTTGTTTTATGATAGTTGTTTCTATATTATGTGAATTAAGGAAAGGGAAATAGTTTAAATTGCTGATGCTACAGCAAGACTATAGAATTTTGATTCGATGCTGTCGCCTCGCGAGGGAAGAACTACAGGAACCTTAGCACCCTGGAGCAGGCCTGCTGTCTGTGCGTGGCACAGTAATGTGATAGTCTTGTAGAACACATTGCCGCTCTCAATCTCAGGGAATAGAACTGCATCAGCCTCACCGTTGATGGGAGATTCAATGCCCTTGTGATGCATACTCTCATAGCAAAGCGATGTCTTCAGGTCTAGAGGGCCATCAACGATGCACTTGCCTAATTCTCCCTTAGCGGCAAGCTCCTTAATTTGAACGTAGTCGGCTGTGCATGGGAAGTGACGCTCGTCAACTTTCTCCGAGCAGTGAATGAGTGAAATCTTTGGCTCCTCAATGTGGAGAGCATGAGCGATCTTTGTGATGTATTTAACTTGCTCAACACGTTGCTCGCAGGTAGGACATGGAATAACAGCGGCATCGGTGAAAAGCAACAGGCGTTTGAGCTCTGGAATGTCGGCAACAGTAACATGGGTTAGGACATTACCCTTGGGAAGAATACCAGTCTCCTTGTTCAATACGGCACGCAGCAGGTTGTCGGTGTTGAGAAGGCCTTTCATAAGCACGTTGGCACGGTCTTCACGAACCTCGGAAACAGCCTTAGCAGCAGCATCGTCACGGTCGTTGGCATCAATGATGCTGAACATATCCTTATACTTGGCCAAACGCTCGTCGGCCTCAATTTCCTTGCGGCAACCCACAAAGGTTACGGTAATAATACCAGCCTCGAGAGCTTTGAGTACGGCGCTACGAGTGACATCGTCTTCGGCCCACACTACAGCCACGCGGCTTTTTGTTCCCTTACTTGCAAGATGAGCGGTCAACTCATCAAAATTTTTGATACTTGGCATGTTTTTTAAGTTGTTTTTATTATGTAGAGTATTATTGTGCAAAGTTAGTCATTATTTTTCAGAAATGGGTGAATATCATAGATGTTTTTCTGTGTTTTTTCATTAAGAAATAAAAAAACCAACCGAAGAGAAACCGGTCGGTCATTATGTTAGATAAGAGAGTTATTAATGGTGTTATTTCAGTCGCCAGCAATAGCCTAAAGTAATAAATATTGACATACCAGAGGAACCCGAGAATGGGTCGGTCTTGTGGTTGTCAAAGATGTCATTCAGACCATAGTAAAAACGACCTTCTAAATTTATAGCATGCTTGCGATTCATGTTAACCTCCATTCCTAATCCTGCCGAGATTCCATAGTCAAACTTGTGTTCAATTGGCAGTGTGAATTGTTCGGTTTTACGAAAGCTCTGTGCGATGTCTTCAATATCTGTGGCATGTTCATAATCAAAGTTTGACGAGGTTTTCGCCCCAATCATTATTCCTATTTCAGGTCCGGCATTAAAGAAAAAACGGACCTTCTCACTACCAAAGTAGATGTGAGTAAGTAATGGTAATTGAAGATAAGTGAGTTTACGGCTAAAATTGTAACCTTTTAGTGGGTTGAAGTCTTCTTTCCAGCCACGTTGTTCAAGATTAAGCTCTGCAATTAGCCCAAAATGGTTTTCCTCAATGTATCGTGCCGATACCCCCACAACTATCCCTGGCAGTAGTTTTTGAGGTACTGACGACTGGAAGTTAACTCTTGACAAACTTACTCCTCCTTTAGCGCCGAAACTGACATTGTGGTCGCTGAAGTCAAGTGCATGACATGTTAAGCTTGCAACTAATGTTGCTAAAATGATAATATGTCTCTTATAATTACTTGTCATTAAGGTCACTTATCTTAAGCTCTTTGGATGGAGTGAGGTGGATTAAACGTACCGACTTATTTATATAGCCGGCCCAGTTATTGGCACGTTCGAAGTTGAAGTTGGTTTGTATTCCTTGATAATCTGAATCCTTGCTGCCCAATTCAATACCGTTTGCAAGTGCTTTGACGACAAACATTCCGGTATCAAATCCGAAGATACTCATGTTTGGCGTGCTATTAGTGGCTTTTGTGCCAAACGTTTTTTGATATTTGTTGTTGATGTTGGCAACATCATTATTGTCGGGAAGATAGAAACGGGAGTATATATAAGTGTCCATTGCCATGAAATCTTCTTTGTGTTTCTTGATGTACATGGTGTATTCTGGGTGCCCAAGTAATACCAGTTCACAATCCACACGCATATCCTTGGCTTCTTTGATTCCTGTGGCAAACTTGTTTAGGAAACTTTCTTTGCCATTTGAAGGAATGAAAAGATAATTGCTTCCAGGTTCCAGATATTTTGAAAGTGTTTTGCCTGTAAGGTCTGAAACGATGGTAAGGGTTTTGCGTTGATGTTTTATTGCCTGAGCATGACTTTTTATATCTTCATAAATCTCCTTTGACTGTTCTTGAGGATCATCAAGGAATACAAGGACATAATCTTTGAAACGAGTGTCAATGTATTCGTTAATCTCAGCATTCATGTATGGTGAAGGAATGTTGACCTGCATTACACGCATGTTGTTGATGTAGTCATCATTTTGAGTAGCAAAGCAGTTCAGAACATCAATGTTGTTGTGAAGACCGTAACGTGTAATACGTTCCAATTGCTCTTGTTCTGATGGGGCAATAATGATATCGCTGTTCTTGAGTACGTCAAGAGCTAAAATGCTGTCAGTTGAAATAATGCTTTGTTTTGTGTCAAAAACATTAAAATTCAATGGTTTGGTAAGTGTACTACTCAAGCTGTCAATAGCAAGATAAAAACCATTGTAGAACTCTTCGTAGTTCTTGGCATTTCTTGTTTGATTCTTCATGCCAAGTTGAAAAGGAAGAATCATACTGATATCTATGCTGTTGTCTTTGTTGGGTGAATGAACCTCTTCAAATACCTCATCAAGTTTGTCTTTGTAGTTGTCTTCAAGTTGTTCTGCAGTCAGTGTTGAACTGCTCACTACTTGTTTGTCCAGTGAGTTGCGGGGAATATAGATTGTTTTGCCTTTTTTCAGTTTCTTTACATCGGGATTCGCATCCTTGAGAGATTTAACACTGATGCCATTGGCAGCTGCAACGCTTTCGTAGGTGTCACCGTCTGCTGCTGTGTATGGAACAAACTGCTTGATACTTTTGTTGATAATAATGTCTTTAGAAGTATTTGGGATTACCCTTATGACGTCATTTGCTCTGAAATTATTGCCTGAAATGCCGGGGTTTAGCTCCATGAGTTTTTCTATTGTCGTGTTGTAGTCACGGGCAACACCATATAATGTCTCGCCGCTCTTAATGGTATGGTAAATAAAACCATCGGCTGTTGCATTTGTCGCTTTAGCGGGTATAATGAGCTGGTCCCCAGGCTTGATGCCGTTGTTAAGTGTGGGATTGGCGGCAACGAGCTCACTTTGTGTTACATTGTATGCTTTAGCTATACCGTATACACTCTCACCATTCTTGACAACATGAATAGTTGCATCGTTTAGGGCGCTTACGTTTACTTTTCGGGGAGTGGCCTTGGTTTGCTGATCAAATTCACTTACCGGTAAGAAGATAAGTTGTTTCTTTACCAGACCGTTTTTTGCTGAAGGGTTGAATTTTATGATGTCCTCTTTGCTCACTCCAATCTTTGTAGCAATGCTATGTAGAGTTTCGTTTTTCTGGACTTCGTAATAGTAGTATCGCTCAGAACCCAGATTTTTTGTGGGTAAATTCAATTTTGCGCTGACTGTGCATGTCACAAAAAATAATGCGATGGCAAGTGCCAGATTTCTTTTGCTTATCATAGATGTGTACTGTTTGTTACTACGGTTTAGTTTATTTGAGATGATTAATTAAGATGATCACACTACAAACTTAACTGCAAAGTTAGTGTAAGTTGTTATAAATACAAAATGAGAGAGTAAGTTTTTTATTTTAATTAATGTAATAAATGTAGAAAGGTATTTAAGACATCGTGTTGAATAATTCAGCTACAGCTATATCGTATTTCATTAGGCTAGAAGCCTTTTTTATTGCTTTCAGCGACTTGTGTGGTGCATTTGGAAGAAAATATTCCCATAAAGATTTCATTCTCAGCAGTAACTGATGGTCACCACCGTTAAGTTGGTTTTTGTAAGCATCAAAGAGCCGATTGTGCATCTTGAAGTAGTTGTCCGGTGTGGCTTTTTCAGGACACAGCATTGCCGGATTTTCAATTAATCCGCGTCCAATCATCAGACCTGCGATACCGGGCAGGATTTGTAAGCATCGTGTGATATCGTCAGTGGTTTTAATTTCTCCATTGAAAAACACGGGATAAGGGCACAAAGCTAGAAGGGCGTTGAATTCATCTAGATTGAGAATACCTTTATACTGTTGTCTTCCAGTGCGAGGATGCACTGTCACATGCTTGGGCTTAATAATGTCGAGAAGCGGTATTATCTCTTGCCATTGGTTTGGTTCGTCCCATCCAAGTCGCATTTTTACACTGTAGTTTACATTTTTTACCTTGCTCAGAGACTTGAATAGTTTTTCTACCTCGTCAGGATATCGGAGAAGTCCAGAGCCTTTGTGATGCAGGGCGAGGGGAGGGAAAGGACACCCCAGGTTTATATCGATTGTACTATAACCTAAATCATTTAGAGCTGAAACCATGCGAAGAGCATCTTTGGGCTGACATGCTAAAATTTGAGGTATAAAATTTCTTGAGGTATTGTTCGTTGGATTCACATCGGCCAAATCGCGTTTGCGCATATCACCATGCTCAACCCTTAAAAATGGACCATAGTATCCGTCCATTCCTCCAAATATATCGTTGTGTGCATTGCGCCAGTGACAATCAGTGATGCCTTGGATGGGAGCTGCCAGTATTTCTATTTTATCTGTCATATGTTTTGATTGATGAATATGCAAAAGTAGTATATAAATTTTTTCAAATCAAATAATGTGAGTAATTTTGCTAATTGTTTTTAGCATTCATGTAATGATATCTATACAAAATCTAAAGGTAGAGTTCAGCGCTCATCCTTTGTTTGACAATATAAACTATGTAATTAACAAGAACGACCGTATCGCTCTTGTCGGAAAGAATGGTGCCGGAAAGTCAACCATGCTGAAAATTATTGCTGGTTTGCAGACCCCAACTAGTGGCACTGTTTCCATGCCTAGTGACATTACTATTGGCTACCTGCCACAGCAGATGCGTCTTGTTGATAGTTGCACTTTACGTGAAGAAGCAGCGAAGGCTTTTGAACATGTGAAGGAATTGGACATGGAAATTGAGAGGATTAATAGTGAAATATCTGGACGAACAGATTATGATAGCGAAGGCTATCAGGCATTGCTTGAACGTCTTTCTGAAAAGACTGATGTTCGTGCCATGATGCAGAGCGAAAATTATGAGGCTGAACTTGAGAAAACATTGATTGGACTTGGATTTGAACGTAGTGATTTCTCTCGACCAACTAGTGAGTTTAGTGGTGGATGGAGGATGCGTGTGGAGATTGCCAAGCTTTTGTTACGCCGTCCTGATGTCTTGTTGCTTGATGAGCCAACCAATCATCTTGACATTGAGTCTATTCAGTGGCTGGAGACTTTCTTGAAAACTCGTCGTGGTGCATTGTTGCTTGTTAGTCATGACCGGGCATTTATAGATAATGTCACTACCCGAACAATTGAAATTTCACTTGGTAAGATATATGACTATCAGGTAAATTACTCTCACTTTGTACAACTCCGACAGGAACGTCTTGAACAACAACGTCGAGCTTATGACAATCAGCAGAAAATGATTCAAGATACTGAGGATTTCATTGAAAGATTCCGATATAAGGCAACAAAAGCAGTTCAGGTACAGAGCCGCATTAAACAACTTGCCAAGGTGGAACGCATTGAGATTGATGAAGTTGATAATTCACGTCTGAGATTAAAATTCAATGCAGCTCCTCGATCTGGAGACTATCCTGTGATTTGCGAAGATTTGTCAAAGAATTATGGAGCACTGAATGTGTTTCACGATGTTTCATTTACTATCAAGAGAGGCGAGAAGGTGGCTTTTGTTGGCAAGAACGGCGCAGGTAAATCTACTTTAGTAAAATGCATTATGAATGAAATTCCCTATGAAGGTAATTTAAAGATAGGTCATAATGTAAAGATTGGATATTTCGCTCAGAATCAAGCACAACTGCTGAATCAGGACTTGACAGTTTTTGAGACTATTGACTATGAGGCTGTCGGTGATATTCGTATGCGCATCAATGATTTGCTTGGGGCATTCATGTTTGGAGGTGAAGCAAGTGACAAGAAGGTGAAAGTGTTGTCGGGAGGTGAAAAGAGCCGTTTGGCTATGCTGCGTCTTCTTTTGCAACCAGTCAATTTATTGATACTTGATGAGCCAACCAATCATCTTGATATGCGTACCAAGGATATTCTTAAAGATGCTTTGACCGATTTTGAAGGCACTGTAATCGTTGTCTCTCATGACCGTGATTTCCTCAATGGTCTGGTTGATAAGGTGTATGAGTTCGGAGGTGGACTTGTTAGAGAACACCTGTGTGGCATTTATGAGTTCTTGGAGAAAAAGAAAATTCAGTCGCTCCAGGAACTTGAAATCGTAAAGAAAGATGAGACTGTTCGTCAGGAAAAAGAGGTGAAAGCATCAAAGCTTTCATATATGGAACAAAAGGAGCATGATCGTGAGATCCGGCGAGCTGAAAAGCGCGTTAAACAGCTGGAACAACAAATAAACGAAACTGAATCTCAGATTGTTGAGATTGAAGATCGTTTATCAAAAGGCTCCTCAATAAGCTCCGAGATCTACTCGAAGCATGCTGAACTGAATGAGGAACTTGAAAATATAATGACACTGTGGGAGCAGGCAAGCAATGAACTTGAAGCTCTAAAATCTTAGAGGAATACTCTCATTAAAAATTTATTATCACTGCAAAGAATGGAATATATCGTTCCATTCGTTAATACCTATGTAGCTCTTGTATTGTTCAAAAAATGAGTCTTCGTTAATAGTATTGGCATTTTTCCATACAAACCATACAGGTTTTGCTCCACCAGGGTTAGTTTCATCGTCAGGATAAAATCTCAATCCAATTCGCAAACCATATTCAACTCTATTGTCCATCCAGTTGTGCCACATTATAGCATCAATGCCATCAAGGGCGTTTGCCTTTTTCCATGCCCAACAAGCACCAGCAGCCTGAAGAGCAAGGTCTCGTTCGCTGTAGCTTAGTGAGTTGGTCCCGTTCTCTGAAAGGAAAAGATTTCTTTTGATAATCCCTCTATATTTATTTTGTGGCATTTTTATCCATTCATTAATTACCTCAAGATTCTTGAAAGTAACGTATGGTGATTCTAATGTATAGATTGAGGCTGTGTCATTTTTCCAGAATTCTGGTTGTGTGATGTCGTGTGGATAAGGATGAAAAGCCACACCCCAAAGGAAGTCTCCTTCGGCATTGCTGTATCTAACAATTTGTTCAAGCATACTCTTAGCGGTATAGTTGAAGCTGTCATAACTCTTTGTCCAGCAGTGTGTGTATGAACCCAAAACTGATGCATTTTGATCATATTGCCTTACGATATTGTAGCACAGGCGCATCGACTTAACGTAAGTGTCGTTATAGACCAGTTCTGGCTGATTGCCCATATTTGTCCATTCATTTGCTGCATCCACTTCATTATGCAGAATCCAATGATGCACTCGCCCATATTTATTGCTGCAGTATCGGCTTGCAAGATAATTGAGTATTGCAGCATATAAGTTTGTGCTTTCCATTGTGGTCATGTTTGCAATGGAATAGTTACCTCCATTGTTCTCAGGATGACAGAATACGTTTGTAAGGTTGGGGTCGCTTGCCGTTGGTGTTATAAGAATAATCGCCGACACTGATACTCCATGTTGTTGGTAGTAGCGAAGATAGTTGTCCCAATCGGCAATCATGCTGCCGTCTATATAATACTGCTGTCCTTCGTATGTGTAAGAGATGCTATTGTCCCACATTGGAGTTGTTGCTATGAATGAAGTTATTGCCCAATTGATAGTGATATAGTGAACATCGCAATCAACGACGTCCTTCATATACAATTCTCCTAATCCCGCCCCAAATCCTTTTTTACATTTTGGACGCAATTCTTCTGGACTTGAAATGATAGCAACCTTATCGGCATAATGGGCATGTGAAACAAGAACATCTTTACCGGTTGACGTATCAATAATCGCCCATTTTGAAAGCAAGCGATCGTAGCCAATTCCGCTGTAGGAGCAATGTCGGTCAAGAATGACTGTGAAATCTTTGTTCTGGATTGGTGTGCGGTGAGTATAACAACTATCTTCAGTAACATCATCGGCTGGTGTTAGTTCTATTAACTTAAAGGAGCCAGTTCCGACACATGACCCACTGATGATTACATTGTCATTAGTAACCTCAACATTTGTAACTGCACTTGAATAATGAGTGCTTAGATATTGGGTTAGATGACTGTTGAGTGATGATTTTTCGGTATCGGTACGGGCCTCTATTGCTTGCATTGAAATGAATAATGTGGAAGCAATTAAAGTAATAAATCTAAATTTCATGGAATGTCTGGTTATTTGTTAACTCATTCGTGATTTGTAGTCTTCATAGGTGAATTCACGCAGCACCTCAACTTCTCCATCAGTGTGCTGAAGAACTATTGATGGGTGACTGATGCCGTTGAACATGTTAGTTTTGACTGTAGTGTAGTGGTTCATGTCCTCAAATGTCAAGTGGTCTCCAACTCTAAGAGGCTTGTCAAAACTCCAGTCTCCAACGTAATCACCACTAAGACAGGAATTGCCACCAATTCGGTAAGTCGGTTTTTCATAGTCGACCTTATCAAGTGCTTGTGTTATGGCTGGTTTGTATGGCATCTCCAGGCAATCAGGCATGTGGCAAGCAAATGAGACATCTACTATGGCAGTTTTTATACCACAGTTTTCGACAACATCTACTACCGTTGCCTCAAGGTCACCGGTCTGCCAGCACCAAGCGCTACCAGGCTCTAATATGACATTAAGGTTTGGATGACGTTGCATGAAGTCTTGCAACAGACTGATTAAATGATTTACATCATAGTCTTTACGGGTCATCAGGTGACCTCCTCCCATATTAACCCATTTCAGCTGTGGTAGCCATTGGCCAAACTGTTCCTCCATTGCATTCAGCACCTTGGCAAGGTCATAGGATGTTGACTCGCACAAGGCATGGAAATGAAAACCTTCAATACCCTCAGGCAAAGACTTCAGGCTCTCGCTTAGTATTCCGAACCTCGATCCAGGGCAACATGGATTATATATATCGGTTTCTATCACCGAGCACATAGGATTGATGCGCAATCCACAACTGATACGATCTTCTGGATGTTCAGTGTTGTGTCTTTCAATATATGGTTTAAACCGTTCATATTGGTCTATTGAGTTGAAAGTGATGTGACTGCTTCCTGAAATATACAGCTTTATTGTTTCTTCAGTATATGCGGGGCAATAGGTATGAGCTTTACACTTTAATTCATCGTTGGCGAGTAACATTTCATTGACAGAACTGGCCGTAGAGCAAATGCCATATTCTCTGAAAATGTGGAATGTTCGCCACAAAGCATTCGCTTTGAATGCCATGATAATTTTTGCTCCGCTTTCGCGACTCACTTTTGTAATGAGATCGATATTACGTCTCAACTTCTCTTCATAGACGATATAATATGGAGTATTCATATTTAACAGATAATTAGCAGATTTCAAATTTAGCGAACTTCAACAGTAAAGTCCTTTGTCCCATAACATCAAATTCGACAATGATTTTTGGGTCACTGCCACTAGTGTCTATATTTGTGATGACCCCGAGCCCAAACTTGTTATGTTTGATAGAGCAACCTTCACTGATTTCATCAACCGTATGTAATGAATAATTCCCATTACTTGCATTTACTGAATTTACTTGTGTTATACTTGGCTTGAACGGTTTGAGAGATGAAACTTGAGCTCTTGCACTGCGATGCGGGACGACATCATGTTGTGAACTACTTGAAGTATATTTGTCAACGGGTTTTATGCCAATTCTTGAGATGGATGATTCTTCCTGTTTTATGCTGACGCTATTTGTCGCTCCGAGTGATAAGTATTGTGGGTCTATGTCTCTCAAGAAGCGGCTTGGTTGGCAGTTCACGTTGGACCCATTGCGGAAGCGTGATTTAGCATACGTGATGACACAGTTTTTTTCCGCACGTGTTATGGCAACATAAAGAAGACGACGTTCTTCTTCAATGGCGGCAAGGCTGTCTTTGCTCATTTGTGAAGGGAAAAGATCTTCTTCAACTCCCACAATTATAATATTTTTGTATTCCAGTCCTTTTGCGGCATGAACAGTCATTAGTGTTACGCATTCGCCTGTGCTGTTATCGGTGTCTTGGTCGGTTGCCAGCGAGGCCTGTGCTAGGAAATCTGTCATCTTAATCTCAGTAGAACCCTGTTCTTCTTGGTCGTCAACAAAGTCATGAACAGCAGCAAGAAGTTGGTCAAGGTTTTCCTGTTTACTGATATTCTCAACTGATTTTTCTTTCATCAGTTCTGCCATTATACCACTACGTTCAATAATGATTCGTGACAGTTCATAGGCATTGATACCCTGTTCATCACAACTGGCAAAACCATTAATCAAGTCAACAAATGATTGCAGTTTTCGCAACGTGCCGTTATTGACATCCAGGCGATGCTCAGTAGGGTGAGTGAGTACTTGCCAAAGACTGACTCCAGCGTCAATGGCACTATGTTGCACTTTGACTAATGTTGATTCGCCGATACCTCGACGTGGATAATTTATGACTCGGCGTAGCGCTTCATCATCATTAGGATTAATTGTAAGGCGGAAATATGCGATGGCGTCTTTGATCTCTTTGCGTTGATAGAAAGAGAGCCCCCCATAAATTCGGTAGGGGATAGGCCGACGTTTCTCTCCATGTTTATTCTTGAGTCCTCCACTACCTAAAGCATCCTCAAGCACACGTGATTGAGCATTGGTACGATAGAGCACAGCGAAATCTTCATAACTGCACCCTTCTCGTGCTTTGAGAGATGAAATTGTACTTGACACCACATAGGCCTCTTCATAATCGTTAAAACATTCAATCACATGAATTTTACTGCCAACAGGATTCTCGCTATAAATGTTTTTCTTGATTTGACGCTGATTCTTGTCAATAAGTGTGTTGGCTGCGCCAATTATGTTTTGGGTTGAGCGATAGTTTCGCTCTAGTTTAAACGTTTGAAGTTGTGGAAATGATTTTTTCAAATCCAGAATGTTTGATATATTCGCTCCTCTGAAAGAATAGATACTTTGGGCATCATCCCCCACCACACACACACGATTGTGTTGTTTTGCCAGTTGGGTGATTATCATGTGTTGGGCAAAGTTTGTATCTTGGTATTCATCAACAAGAATATATTCAAAGAAGTTTTGGTATTTCACCAGCAAATCAGGATTATCGCGAAGCAGGATATTGGTATAGACAAGCAGGTCGTCAAAGTCCATCGCTCCCGAGATTTTGCAGCGATGACAGTAGGTCTTGTAAATCTCAGCCATGAGAGGGCGTTTGTAATGATTATCTTCATCACGCAAAGCCTTGTTGTTTTCATAATATGATGGTGTGATGAGCGCATTCTTCATGGTTGATATGCGTGACTGTATAGATGATGGCTTGTAAACTTTGTCATCAAGTTGCATATCCTTGATTATGAGTTTGATAAGTGATTTGCTGTCGCTTGTGTCGTAGATGGTGAAGTCATGCTTGAAGCCGATGCGTTCAGCATTGAAACGTAAAATTCTTGAGAAAATGGAGTGAAATGTGCCCATCCATAGTCTCGACGCTTGCTCTTCCCCTACGAGCTTGGTAATGCGCTCCCGCATTTCACCGGCAGCTTTGTTGGTAAAGGTTAAGGCCATTAAATGCGACGGCATGTAGCCGAGTTTTAGCAAGTGTACGATTTTATAAGTTAGCACACGTGTCTTCCCTGACCCTGCACCAGCAATCACCAGCTGCGGACCATCGCAGTAAACCACCGCATCACGCTGCTGCTTGTTGAGTTTATTTAAATAGTCTTCCAATTATAGTTTATCTAGTTTTTTATGTGAGTTGATTGTAGGATGGAATCTCTTGAAGATAGGAGTAGGTATTGTTTGCATAGTCAATCTTGCAACAGTAATGACTTATACCATTAGATACCATGAGATAGTTGGCTCGGAGCACCATGTTATATCTCACAATCTGGTCAAAGGTTTTCTGGGTAATTTGTACAGAGGGGGCCTTGTATTCTACAATTACTAAAGGATCTCCTTGCTGGTTGACAACTAATGTGTCACAACGTCGCTTGATGCCATTCTGCAATAGCGATATCTCATTGTTCATCAGCGATGCAGGGAAGTGTTTCTCCTCAATCAGGAAGCGAACGAAGTTCTGCCTGACCCATTCCTCGGGGGTCAGTGTAATCCAACGCTTGCGCAGGGGGTCAAGAATTTTCAACCCCTTGTCAGTGTTTTTTACCTTTAGCTGATATTCAGGGAGATTGAGCTGTTGCATTAAATTATTATTTGTGTGATTGAGAAATAATGTGTAAATTTACAAAATAATTTTGAAACTATCATCTTGCCCTTGATAAAAACACGTTTTATGGCTGCAAAAAAAGAAGATAAATCTT
>JAEEGL013727529.1_pt1 | contig 31894 bp, 30 predicted proteins | sample 9134231 | NCBI WGS metagenome assembly JAEEGL01 (sample SAMN16246548, study PRJNA631951) | gut metagenome | biome: gut microbiome; feature: rumen; material: fiber-attached | host: Bos | place: Iran: Karaj | collected 2018-10 | reverse complement strand
CTTATGGATAAATATTTAGAGATTAAAAAAATGTTTGAATCAAAAGAAGATAAAGAAAATGCTATTGCTATGTCAAAGTATATGAGAAATATGTTTGATTTTTATGGACTTCCTACTCCAAAAAGAAAAGAAGTTTATAATGATTTCATTAAAACTGAAAAGAAGTCAAAAACTATCGATTGGGAATTTTTAAATATATGTTATAAAGATAGTCATAGAGAGTTTCAATATTTAGTTTATGATTATTTACTTGCAATGAAACAATATGTTTCTTATGATGATATACCTAAAATTAGAAAATATATAGTAAATAAATCTTGGTGGGATACAATTGATTTTTTATGCAAAGTTATTGGAGATATTGAAACAAGAGATTTAAGAGTTAAAGATTTAATGCTTGAGTGGTCTAAAGATGATAATATTTGGATTAAAAGAACAGCTATCGAACATCAATTAAATTTAAAGGATAAAACTGATTATGAGTTATTAGAAAAAATTATAATTAATTGCTTTGGAACAGATGAATTCTTTATAAATAAAGCAATTGGTTGGGCATTAAGAGAATATTCAAAGACAAATTCTACTTGGGTTAAAGAATTTATTAATAGATACAAAAATCAAATGAGTGATTTAAGTATTAAAGAAGCAAGTAAATATATTTAAAAGACATCGTAATATTTTGATATTACGATAAGTAAAGTAGATGAAAAAATCTGCTTTTTTTGTTTTCGGTACTTAAAAATTGGCATGGAGATTATGACAATATGTGGAAAGCAATTAATACTAGTTTTACTTATGTTGGTAATGAATATAAAAAATTGATTGTAGATATAATTATATTGATAAAAAAATAGAAGAAAATGATGTGGTAGTCATTATTATTTGTAAACAAAATAATGAGTATGTAATTAAATACTGTTCTGATGATAATAAACTGGTTTGGTATAGTGAATGCCAATATAATCCAGATGATGAATGTAGTAGAGACAGCGTTAGCTATTTAACTATAGAGTTTATAGGTGGTATTCTTAAAATAAAATGCACAAAACCATTAGACGAAATGATAAGTAGAAAAAACAAAACACACTTGATAGGATTTACACCTTTAGGTAATGGAAGATTTGCCCAAAATGCTACAACCGGCTTAACGCTTCAAGATGAATTTGTTATAAATGTATATCAAAAGTTGTTACAAAAAGGAAAAACTAGAAAATTACAAAAGAAATAATTGTAATTTTTTTTATATGTATTAACTACTAAATACCTGTTTAAAAGAATAGATAAAAATATGTTATAATAATAATGGGAGTGATAAAATGACGGGTATATTTAGTAATAAAAACAATATAATGGATGAAAGTGAAAGAATTAAAGGTGCACTATTTGGCTTTTTTGTTGGAGATGCGCTAGGAGTACCAGTTGAATTTATTTCAAGAACAGAATTAAATAAAAATAAAGTTACAGAAATGTTAGAATATGGAACACATAACCAACCGATCGGGACCTGGTCTGATGATAGTTCAATGGTAATTGCTACAATTGATTCATTAATCAATAATAAAGGTATTAACTATAATGACATAATGAACAATTATTATAAATGGTATCAAGAAGGAGAGTATACTCCAAATGGTAAAGTATTTGACATTGGTAATGCAACATCATCTGCATTATTAAAATATAAAAATGATAAGACAAATTATATATGTGGTTCAAATGATATATCTTCAAATGGAAATGGTTCATTGATGAGAATTTTACCTATATCAATATATTTACACTATACTGATGATCAAATGTTTGATGTTATAAAAAATATTTCTAGTATGACACATGCTCATATTTATAGTGTATTAAGTTGTGTTATTTATTCAGTTCTAATTAATGAATATATTAAAGAACTTGATATTAAAAAAGCATACTCAAATATGCAAGAAATAATAAAAAAAGTTCTTGGAGATAATAATAATAAAATAATAGGTAATTTAGATGATCTAAAACAAAAATTTAATAGAATAATTTATAATGATATATCAAAGTTAAATGAAGAAGATATAAAATCAAGTGGCTTTGTTATAGATTCATTAGAAGCTTGCCTTTGGTGCTTATTAACTACCAATAATTATAAAGATGCAGTATTAAAAGCTGTTAATTTAGGAGATGATACTGATACTATTGGAGCTTTAACAGGAGGATTGGCTGGATTAATTTACGGATACAAGAATATTCCAGACAACTGGATAAATGTATTAAAGCAAAAAGAATATTTAACTAATTTAGTAGAAAAGTTTAATGAATTAATTGCCAATAAAAAAAATAAACAAGCAATTAATATGTGGCAAAATGGATTAGGTGATATGAATAAATTATTAAATGGTGAGAATCCATTACCAAAAAAAGAGAAAAAAGCAGATGCAAATAGTTGGAAATGTAAACCATTTGATAATTATAAAAAAATAGAATGCAATATAGTATTAACAAAAGATGAATTTGAAAAAATATCTATAGGACATATTCCTGAAGTAATGGAAGACCATTGGTTTATGTACTGTGATGAAAAATCAATAAATTATTTTAGAAGTTGGACAGGGATTCAGATTTTTAAAGGATATTATAGAATTGAAAATGATTCATATATTATTCATACGTTAGAAATAAATGATAACAAAGAAGAATATAATGAATCTGATATAAGCAATTCACTTAATCTATTCCAAAATTTAATTAATTCAGAATGCAAAATATAAAAAATAAGAGAAAAAAGAATATATACAATCTTTTTTTTCTTTACATAGAGGTGACATATAATAACAAAAATTGCTATAATAAAATTATAAGAGGTAATAATATGATTGATTTAGAGCAAAATAATTCAGATAATGTAATAGATGTTAATATGGGAGAATGTGTAGTATTAGATGCTAACTCACCAAAATATTTAATAACAACTGGTTTAGGACCATGTGTTGGGGTTGCTATTGTTATAACAACTATTAATGGGGAAGTACATAGATTACTTGGACATATAACCATGGAAGAAACAGGAACTCAATCTTTTACTGAACTAAAAGATTGTATAAAAAAAATAAGAGAAAAAACTGATAATACTACTATAATGAATAAAGAAATATCCTTTACCACATCCTGTAGTTATAAAAATAGAATGCATCTAACTGAAGATGAAATTAAACTTTCTAGAATAATATGGAATGCTTTCAAGGTACCATTTAGAAGTATTAAATTTAATTATTGTGAACAAGTTCAAATATCACCAGACGGTGTAATATCTAATGAAATTGATTTAAATAATAAAAATGTTATGAAATAATACTATTAAAGACCCTGATTTTTTAAATAATTTTTTTCAAATTATCACTGAAGAAGAACAAGAAAAATATTTACTAGCAACATATAATTATGATTACAATAAAAAATATGATCCTAATTATTTACTAGTATTTAGAAGAGCAATATATACAAAGAATGAAAAAAATGAATAATTATTGTACAAACTGTGGAGGAAAATTACAAAAAGATGCTAAAGAATGCCCTAAATGTGAAGTTGAACAAAAAAGATTGAAATTGCCCAATTTAAGAAAAAAGAACGAATCTATTTTTTTATCTTAACTTCATTATTTGCAATAAATGCCTTATTAAGTTCTTTTGAAACAGAATTTGTATATATTATTAGATCTTTATTGATTGGAATATTTTTAATACTTAAAAATAAAAAAATAATAGTAAAGGAGTAGGTATTATGCCAATATATGCAACCGAAAATGTAGAAAGAGGCAACTCTCGTTTAATTTCATATGAAGACTTTTCTATAAGCGAAGAATTATATGGACCAGAAGCTTTAGAAGGTATAGAAATGGGGATAACTGAAGGTGGTTTTTTTGTTGATGAATTAATTGCTGAGACAGTCTCAATCTTAAATAAAAAAGGATATAAAACTGCCTTCTCTTGTTCAGGACATTTATATAAAAATGATGAACCAATAAAAGTCCCACAAAGCAAAGAAATATTAAAGATTGTCCCAGATAGAATAAAACACTTAACCACTGAAAATGGTTTTTTTAAATGTGGGGAAGATGATGATAACTTATATTTTTATTACAAAGGAGTATGTTCAACGCCTCAACTATTCTTTGAAAGAGGAATTGAAATACCATCTGTTCCAGAAGGATTTGTCAAAAAAGAAGAAGATGATAATTTTGGGATATCTATCTTTGCCAAACCAGTAAAATGTATAATAGAAAATAATGAATATCGCTATCTCACAAGAGAGGAAGCAAGTAATTATCTAAGAAAGATGAATCATAATTTATTAGAATGGGCTAATCAATTAACAAATATAAACGTAGATACTTCTAACAAAACTCCAGGTACTAAATAGAAAAATAGGTGATTTAAATGAATAAAAAAAACATCATATTAATTATGATATATTCTTTCTTTAATAGTTTTTTATTATATCGAGCTTGTGATGTTTTATACTATATATCAAAAGGAATAAATAATAGTGATTATATTCAATACATAACAATAGGTAGTGTTATAAGCATTGTTTTCATGATTCCATTAGGTGTAGTAAAAGATCTATATAATCGTAAGTGGATTCTATTACTAAGTAATGCTTTCCTGTTGCTCGCCACTCTTTTCTATATTTTTTCAAATAATGCCTTTTATATGGGTATAGGAATTATTTTATCAACTATTTCTAATTTATTAGCCCAAGGAATAGTAATATCACTTCTACATAATTATATAAAAGATAAAGATGAGTATTCTAAAATCTATTATCAATGGTCTATTTTTTATTATAGTGGTTATTTAATATCAATGGTTCTAGGTGGTATAGTTGCGAAATATAGTTTAATCCTAATGTATGAATTAAGTCTTATTCCTATCATAATTAATTTTATTGTTTTATTTCTATTAGATAGTAAAACAGAAAAAGAAAAGAAGAAAAGTAATACAAAATATGTCTTAAAAGAAGCCCTAACTCTTTTTAAAGAAAAAGATGTTTTAAGGGTTCTAATAATTACTGAAATGTTAATAACACCAACTGCAAAAATATTAGCTGAAAGTCATCCTGAATATTTATCTAATATGGGTGCTTCTACAGTTTTAATTGGTCTTTATACAGCTGGAATGTGTCTATTAGCAATTATTGGTAATAAAATTGCTAGTAGTAAAAAACATAAAATAAGTAGTTTTATTATGTTTGTATTTTTATATATGATTAGTATAGTAATAGTAGGGTTAATACATAATTATCTATCTATAACCTTTATTTTATTATTTCAATTACTATTCTCTATTAGTAATCATATTTATATTACAATTGTCCAAAAAGAATGCCAAGACTCTTATCGTCAAACAGTTTTAGCAATCTTTACTTTCTTAACTTCTATATCAGAAATAATTATATGTACTGTAACTTCAAATGTAGTTTCATACCTAGGATTAGGAACTTCGTATATACTATTAGGAGTATTAGGAATGTTAGGAGTACTATTAATAATTATGTACTATAATAAAACAATATTTTATAAGGATGATAAAAATGCCAGAACAAAGTAATTTAATTGATTATAATTCAATAAAGATTAAAAGAATGCTAAATGCTTATGGAGTAGAAATACCAGATGAGGAATTAGAATATATCAGATTAATAAAGAAAGAAAAATATAGCATTACTTTTAGAAACAATAAAACAAAAGAAATTATAACATCTGATTTAATGGGAAAAATCTATAGAAAACATCTTGAAGGAATGTCCATATTGTTAAAAAAAAGAATGGATAACAATCTTGTAGTTGAATATTATAATTCTCTAAAAATAACAGATCCTTCCATTAGCGTTGGGGAAGTGGCACTACAAGCTAGAGCAAATTCAGATACAAAGCTAATATCCAGAGCATATGTGAATGTAAATACAAAGTACGGTAGTTTTTGTCTTCATTTAGAAGAAGGATATCAAAAAGAAGATCAAGAACCATACAGTCAAGTATCACTTTATTTAGGAACATCTGATCAAGTAATTAATGATAATAATGATTTTTCTTTTCAAGAATTTGGTATTTTCCGTTCGGACTATTATAAAAAAGATGATTTTAATATTTTTAACATGGGCTATGATGAAAAAAGTCCGATAAATCCTAAAACAGCTATTTGGAACTTTGGAAAAGTAAATAAGAATGGACAGATAGTAAAAACTTCACTTTATGCATTTACTTCACATAAACAAAAAGATTCTGGTATAGTCCTAATAGATGGTTCTATTAAAATAGCTGAAAATCAAAAATTACTACCTGATATTTTTAAATATTATCAAATTGATGAGCAATTACAACAAATAGATCAAGTAGTATGTAATTCAAAAATGTACTTTGCAAATTACAATGAATTCTTAGTAGTAATTAAAAAAGGTAGTCAATTAACATTTGAGTATAGACAAAAAGATGAAAATATGGAATGGAAATCATTGTATTCAATAACAGTTAATACACAAAGAGTAGGTGAAATAACAGTTCCTGATATAAAACTAATTCTATTAGGACTTGAAGATATTCCTCTTTCAGATGATTTTAAAGCAACTATAATAAATCAATTACAAAGTTTCTTAAGTACACACAAAATAGATTTAAAGAAATTATCATTTACATTAAAGCCATATAATATAGAGTCAATGTTAGCACAATTAAAAGACCAAGACTTAAGTGAATTAATAGAGACTGAATTAGAAAAACTATCTGAATTATTTAATATTCCAGTAGAGGAATTGGTTAGGAAAAGAAAAGCTTCTTCAAATCAAAAATAAAGAAAAAAGATTAATAAAATCTTTTTTTTCTAGCTAAAAAAGAGTGGAAAAAAGTAAAAAAATATGATATTATAAGTTGGTACGGAAGGTGGGCTCATGAACAACGATTTAGCAAATACAATTCGTAGTAAAGTTGATATCGTTGATATCATTGGGGAAAGAATACCTTTAATTGCCAAAGGAAAAAATTATTTTGGAGTATGTCCCTTTCATGATGATACAAACCCTTCTATGAGTGTTTCTAGAGATAAACAAATATATACTTGTTTTTCTTGTCATGCTACAGGTAATGTGTTCACTTTTTTAATGAACTATGAACATATGGATTTTAAACAAGTATTAAAATATTTAGGTGATAGAGTAGGAATTAATACTGGAAACATTCAAATAAAAAAGAAAACAACAAAATATGATAAGTTTTATGAAGCATACCAATTTGCTTTAAAATATTATCAAAATAATTTAAATAGTAGTATAGGAAAAACTGCTAAAGAGTATTTAAAAAAACGTAATATAAATGAAGAATTAATCAAAGAGTTTGAGATAGGATTATCCCTAGAATCAAAAGATGATTTAACAAAACTTTTAGAAAGTAAATCATATGACTTAGTATTATTAAATAGAATAGGTCTCTCAACAGATAAACATGATATTTATAATGATAGAATAATGTTTCCACTATATGATATTTCTGGGAAAGTAGTAGGCTTTAGTGGTAGGATTTATAAAGATAATGGCCAAAATAAATACCTAAATACCAAAGAAACAGAAATATTTAAAAAAGGTGAAATGTTATATCATTACCATATTGCTAAAGAAGAATGTCGCAAAAAGAATAGTGTAATAGTAATGGAAGGTTTTATGGATGTCATTAGAGCAAGTTCCATTGGTATTAAAAATACTGTTGCTTTAATGGGAACTGCTTTAACCAAAGAGCAACTGCAACTAATAAAACGCTTATCTAGAACAATTATTCTTTGCTTAGATGGTGATGATCCCGGAGTACAAGCTACATTAAAAATAGGTGAAGAATTTCAAAAAGAAGGTATAGAAACAAAAGTATTAATGTTACCTAATCCTGATGATCCAGATAGCTTTATTCTAAAAAATGGTGAAGAGAGATTTAAAAACTTATTAGATGCATCCTTAAACTACACTGATTTTAAAATGCTCAAATTAAAAGAAAAAGTAGATTTTCGTTCAGATGAAGAAAAAGCAAATTATATTAACAAAGTAATTGAAGAAACTTCTAAATTAGAAGATGAAATAAGAAGAGAAGTAATACTAAAAAGACTTGCAAAAGAGTTCGATATAGGATATAATACACTGGAAATGCGTCTGAATAGACTCCTTAGTAATAAAGAAGAAAAAAAGAAGAGTCAATTCATACCTCCCAAGATAACTCAAAAAAAAGATAAATATACAAAAGCATTTGAACAAATAATATATTTTATGTTGAACAATGACTGGATTATTACTCAAGTAGAAAAAGAAAGATTAGTCTTTCCAACCGAGGGAATGAGATCAACTTGTACTGAAATAATCTATTATTATAAACAATATGGAACAATCAATGTCGCAGACTTTTATACGTATGTTCAAGATAAAGAAAATATACTAGAATTTCTAAATAGTGTTTTAGCTGATTCATATAAAGAGACTACCAATAAGGAAGAGTTGCTAGAGTATTTCCGTGTTATTCGTGAATATTGCGAAAAACAGGAAATTAAGAGGCTCACAAATTTAATGAAAAAAGAAGTAGATCCATTAGAACAAGCTAAAATTGTGGAAAAGATTAGAAAGTTAAGGTTAGGAGATAAAGAAAATGGTTGAAGAAATTAAAACACTAGATGAAAGAAAAGAAAAGTTATTAGAAATTGGAAAAAAACAAGGCTATGTAACCTATGAACAATTAGCAGATCAATTAAAAGGTTTAGATGTAGATAGTGATACATTAGACGAATTATATAATTTTTTAGTAGAAGCAAACATTGATATTGTTTCAGAAGATGGAACAGATGATGCTAGTGGTGAAGAAATAACAACAGATATGTCTGTTGAAAATCTAACTCTTTCTAAAGATGTAAAAATTAATGACCCAGTAAGAATGTATTTAAAAGAAATTGGTCGTATCAATTTGTTAACTTCAGATGAAGAATTTGAATATGCCCAACGTGCTGTTGAAGGTGATGAAGAGGCCAAAAGAATGCTTGCTGAATCCAACCTTCGTCTAGTAGTTAGTATTGCTAAAAGATATGTTGGTCGTGGAATGTTATTCTTAGATCTAATTCAAGAAGGAAATATTGGCTTAATGAAAGCTGTTGATAAATTTGACCCAACCAAAGGATACAAGTTTTCTACTTATGCTACTTGGTGGATAAGACAAGCAATCACAAGAGCAATAGCTGATCAAGCTAGAACTATCCGTGTACCTGTACATATGGTAGAAACAATTAATAAACTAGCAAGAGTACAACGCCAATTAACTCAAGAATTAAATAGAGAACCAACCGATGAAGAAATAGCTAAGAAATTGGGAATTAATGTAGATAAAGTAAGAGAAGTATATAAGATTTCCCAAGATCCTGTATCATTAGAAACTCCAATTGGTGAAGAAGATGATTCACATTTAGGAGACTTTATTAAAGATGAAAGAACAATGGGACCAGAAGAATACGCTACGGTAGAAATGCTAAAAGAAGAACTTAAAGGAGTACTTGCTACTTTAACTGAAAGAGAAGAAAAAGTACTTCGTCTAAGATTTGGTCTAGACGATGGCCAATGTCGAACTTTAGAAGAAGTTGGCCAAATATTTGGTGTAACTCGTGAAAGAATTCGTCAAATTGAAGCCAAAGCTCTAAGAAAATTAAGACACCCATCAAGATCACGTAAATTAAAGGACTTCTTAACAGACTAATGAAAATAAATGAAAGATTAAAAAAAATAGGGGATTTAGTGGAAGCTAACTCCTTTTGTTTAGATGTAGGTTGTGATCATGGGCTATTAGATATTTATCTAGCAAAACAAAAAAAGAATATCAAAGCCATTGCTTCAGATATTGCTGAAGGTCCACTAAATCAAGCTAAAAATAATATTAAAAGAGAAGGCTTAGAAGAAGTAATTGAAACAAGACTAGGTCCGGGGCTTCATACCTACACTAAAGAAATAGATACTATTATTATATCTGGAATGGGTGGCAGAAATATAATAGGTATCTTAAAAGAAAAACCAAAAGTATTAAAACAAATTAAAACTATGATTTTAAGTCCTAATAACTACCAAGAAGATGTAAAAAGATATTGTTGTAAAAATGGTTTTTATATTGAAAATGAAGAATTTGTAAGAGATAATCGTTTTATTTATCAAATAATAATCTTAAAACATGGTAAGAAAAAATATAATTCAAAAGAATATTTCTTTGGACCAGTTTTTTTAGAAAAAAAAGGCCCTCTATTTAGAGATTATTATTCAAGAGAATTAAAATCTAGGGAAATACTCTTAACAATGTTACCAAAAAACTATTATTTAAAAAGAAGACAAACAAAGAAAGAAATAGAAATGATTCAAAAAGAAATCAAAGACTAATCTTTCTTTTTTTAATAATTAAGTTTATAATAAAAATAAATAAGTATGAGGTGCTTTATGAAAAAAATACTTAGTATAATTATTATATTATTTTTATTTAGTATAAAAAACGTCTCAGCCATAGACAATGTATATTCATTAAATAAATATTCTTCTGAAAACTTAGATATAATTTTAAGAGGTTATAAAGAGGATAATAAAAAAGATGGTTGGTTAGTAGGAGGTAATATCATAAATAAAGAAGATAAAAGCCAACTAATAATAATAAAATATAAGAAGAATGGCGAAATACTATGGAAATATACTAAAAGTACAACAGAAGATAATTATTTAATATCTGTAGATTATTCCTACTATGAAAATAAAGTAGATGGCTATTTACTGTTTATCCAAGTAGTAGGACATTCAAATATCATAAAACTAGACTTATCAGGAAATTTTCAATGGGAAAAAGAATTAGATAATTATTATGAAAAACTACAAGTTATAACAAACACAAATCAGGAAATAGAAAAATACTTATTAATTGGCCAAATAAAACAAAAAGGTATAATTGATACATACAATAATAATTTAGAAAGAATTAATAGAGGAGAATACTCCTCTTCAGTAAAAGATGTAGTAGAATTAGAATCAAATAAATATGCGGCAATAATAGAAAAAGATAATTCTGAAGAAAAAGAAACTAATTTATTAATATTAGATCAAGATAATATAATAGAGATTAATAATACGCTAAATAGATATACAAACTATTATTTACTAAAGACTTCTGAAGGTTTTATTTTATATGGAATAACCCCTGAAGTAAAATTAAAAAAAGGTGAAGAAAGTTACTATATTATTAAATATAACCAAGAAGGTACAATAGAATGGGAAAGTATTGGAAGTATTCCAATTAACTCAAGTAAGAAAATAAAACTAACTTATGACTCTGAACAATATTATTTATTATATGAAAATGAAGATTTAAGTAAAGAAGTTATTACTTTAAGTTTAGATGGCGTATATAATGAAAAAATAAAGAAAATAAATAATAACTATTATACATTTAATAATCTATTAATAGATGGTAAAACAATATACTTTGTAGGCCAAATACAATGTAGTGAAGAAGACGACTGCCAAAATGAAGCTAGATCTTTATTCTTAGTAAGTGATGAAGAAAAAGTAATAGAAGTAGAAGATAATGCTTCTACTAGTATTCTACTAGTGATAGGAATAATTGGAGTTATTATTATTTCAATTTGGTATATTAGAAGAAAAAGGAAGAAATAACTTCTTTTTTTTATAAAAAATGTTATAATGAAATGGAAAGTAGGTATAATATGAAAAATAATAAAGGATTTACACTAGTAGAATTACTAGCTATGTTAGTTGTAATAGGAATATTAATGGTTGTTACAATCCCAAATATTACTGGTATTATGAAAAATAATCGTTTGAATGGTTTTAAAGGAGATGCCAAACAAATGGTAGAAAAGACCAATATTATGGTATCTAAAAGTAAGGATATTAAAAAGCCCCAAAATAGAGAATGTTTAATCTTTACATTAGATTATTTAAATACCAATGATGATTTAACATCCGGACCAAATGGAGGATTATATAATCAAGAAGAGTCTTTTGTAGTTTACACTAGAAATGGTCAAAAATATGAATACTATATTAGATTAATAGAAGAAGTAGATGGTCGAAAAATAGGAATAAGCTTAGTAAACTCTGATGAAATTGAAAACTTAACAACCGATAGTATTAAAGAAATAGAAGAGTTATTTGGTATTACTAAAGAACAAACACCAGAAGAAAATATTAACTTATTGACAGTTGATGCAGTAATCAATAATCATTGTGATACAATAAAAAATTTCTATATTAGAAATTAAAAAGTGTCAAAAAAATGTAATTTGTAAAAAATTAGTTGTCAAAGAAAAAAAATCATGTTACGATTAAAATGTAAAAAAAATAAAGAAAGAGAGTGAAAAAATGAAACAAAAAGGTTTTACCTTGATCGAGTTACTAGCCGTAATTACTATCATGGGTATATTGATGTTGGTTGCCATTCCAGCAGTTTCAAGAACAATTGAAAATTCAAGAAGGGATACATTTGCAGATAACGTAGTTACATATCTTAATACTGTAAGAAACATGGTATTAGCTGATGAACTAAAATGTGGAAAAAAAGTTACTGGTTCAGGAACAAGTGCTGTAGAAACTTGGGATTATCCAAATGTTTCTGGAACACCAGATGGAACTTATTATGTAAAAATTAATACAGCTGATCCAATAACTCAAGATATGATGGAAAGTGTTGCTAAATCATCTTGGGGTAATTCAGATATGGTAGGATACATTAAATGGACAAAAACAGAAGGTAATACTGCATATTTTGCATTTATGTCAGATATTGCAGGACACGGAATGGCAAAAGAACAAGGAGAATTAAGCATTAATCGTGGTAGCGTATATGCTAACATCACTGCTGTTAAAACTTGTGGTGATGATGGAAAACAAGCATGTGAACGTGCTGATGAAGATTCTGTACCAGAAGACGGAACAGAATGTACTTTAAAATACTAATTTAGGTATTAAAAAGACTTTTTAGAAAGTCTTTTTTTTGTTATACTAAAAACGGTGATAATATGTTATATATAGGAAGTCATGTAGGATTTAATAAAAATACTCAATTACTAGGTAGTGTTAAAGAAGCTATTGGTTATGGGGCTAATACTTTTATGTTTTATACAGGAGCTCCGCAAAATACTGCTAGAAGTCCAATTATAGATGAATTAACTTTAGAAGCATTTATGTTAATGAAAGAGAATAATATTGATAATTCCAAAGTAATTGTTCATGCTCCTTATATTATGAATTTATGTAATGAAGAAAAATTCTCTTTTTCTGTAGAATTCTTAACTCATGAATTAGAAAGAGTAAATCAATTAGGAATAAAATATTTAGTACTTCATCCTGGTAGTCATGTAGGACAAGGTATAGAAACAGGGATAAATAGGATTATCGAAGGAATAAATATGGCATTTCAAAATCTTGGAAACAATAATCAAGTTACTATTTTACTAGAAACAATGGCAGGCAAAGGAACAGAAGTTGGAACGAATATCCAAGAATTAAAAAAAATCATAGAAGGTATAAAAGATCAATCTCATATTGGAGTATGCCTAGATACTTGTCATTTAAATGATGCAGGATATGACTTAAATGATTTTGATCGTTATTTAGACGAATTTGATCAAGAAATAGGAATTGAAAAGATAGGATGTATTCATGTTAATGATTCCAAAAATGAAAAAGCATCTCATAAAGATAGACATGAAAATATCGGCTTTGGAACAATAGGATTTGATACGCTTATCAGTATTATTTATAATGAACGATTAAAAGATATCCCTAGAATTCTAGAAACCCCATATGTAGATAGATTATATCCACCATATCAAGAAGAAATAGAAATGATCAGAAAGAAAGAATTTGATCCAGATTTATTAAATAAAATAGTTTCAAAATAATAGGAGACGACTAAAATGAAAAAAAAGAATCAGAAAAAAACTAACTATGAAAAAATTACCCAAAAACGCTTTTTAGTATTCTTTTTAGGAATTATTATCCTTTTTAGTGTGGTTATTTGGAAACTAGGAGAAGTAATGGTAACCAAAGAAAAAAACTACCAGGAATCATTAGAGGTTCTTTCCCATACAAAAGTATATGGTACTAGTAGTCCTAGAGGTAGAATTTATGATCGAAATTATAATATTTTAGTAGATAATAAATCTTTAAAAACTATTACTTATCAAAAGAAAAAAGGTGTGACAGCCTTAGATATGATTGAAGTTGCTAATAAAATAGCACCCCATATTGAATTAAATTATAATAAATTGACAGATCGTAGTAAAAGAGAATATATCTTTGCTATTAATCGTTCTATGTGTGATGGACTAGTAACCGAAGAAGAAAAAAAACAAGTAGTAAAAAGAAAAATGACTCAAAATGAATTAGATGAATTAAAAATTCAAAGAATACCTAATGAGTATTTAGAGTTTTCTGATGAAGAAAAGAAAATAGCTTATATTTATTACTTAATGAATAAAGGTTATGCCTATGAAGAAAAAACCATTAAAAGTAATGCTACTGATCAAGAATATGCCTATGTTTCAGAAAATAATGAATTATTAGAAGGCTTTAATACTAAAATAGATTGGGAAAGAGTATATCCCTATGGAGATACTTTAAAAAGTGTTTTAGGTACAGTTTCTACTAGTACTCAAGGTATTCCTGCTGAAGAAAAAGAATATTATTTATCAAAAGGTTATAGTTTAAATGATAGAGTAGGTTTAAGTTATATAGAAAAAGAATATGAAGATTATTTAAAAGGTGAAAAAGCTGTTTATGAAGTAGTAAATTCTCATGAAACAAGACTTATTCAAGAAGGAAGTAGAGGTAAAGATATAGTTTTAACAATTGATATTAATCTTCAATTAGAAGTAGAAAGAATATTAGCTGAACAGATAAGAAAAGCAAAGCAAGAACCAAATACAGATTATTATGATCACTCAAGTGTTATTATTCAAGATCCTAACAATGGCGAAATATTAGTAATAGCTGGTAAAAAGATTGTTAATGGTGAGATAAAAGATAATACCCTAAGTGTTTTAACTTCACCTATCACCCCAGGAAGTGTTGTAAAAGGAGCCTCTATGTTAGTAGGATATAATACTGGGGCTGTACATATTGGTGAAAGAATGTTAGATGAATGTATAAAAGTAGCTGGTGTAGCTGAAAAATGTTCTTCAGTAACAACCCTAGGCGTAATTGATGATATTACTGCTTTAGCTAAAAGTAGTAATGTTTATCAATTTAAAATTGCTATTCGTGTCAATGGTCAAGAATATCATCGTGATATGAAATTAAATTTTAATCAATCTGCTTTTGATACTTACCGAACAATGTACCATTCATTTGGTCTGGGTGTAAAAACAGGTATAGACTTGCCGGTAGAAAGTAATGGTTATACTGCCAAAGATAGAGCAGCTGGAAATCTTCTTGATTTTGCAATGGGTCAATATGAAACATATACTCCAATTCAATTAGCACAGTATATCGCAACAATTGCTAATGGAGGAGAAAGATTAGCTCCCCATTTATTAAAGGAAGTTCATAAAGCCAGTGAATCAGAAGAAATTGGTGAATTAGAAAGTACTGTAGAAAGAAGAGTCTTAAATACCATAGATACAGCTCCTGAATATATGGCTAGAGTAAGAGAAGGCTTTATTGCCGTAATGAACGCTCCCGGTGGCTATGGAGTTGGCTATATGGATAGATCAATGAAACCAGCTGGTAAAACTGGTACTTCCCAAAGCTTCATTGATACAAATAATGATGGTAGAATAGATACCGAAACCATTTCCACTACATTTATTGGTTATGCTCCATATGATAATCCAAAAATGAGTATCTTAGTAACATCTCCAGATTGCGCCCATCCAAATACCCCAATTGATTATATGTCACTAGTAAACTATCGAATCTCTAGAGAAGTAACTCAAAAATATGCTCAAATGTACGGTCTTGGATAATGATTGACGTTATTATAAAAATATGATACAATTACCTCGCAAAGAAGGAATAATGTATGAGTAAGGAAGAAATAGAATTCTATACAGTCTTAATAATAGCTATAGTAATATCTAGAATTATTACCAGAAAAGATAAAAAAATAGTTGAAAAAACTAAAACATCTCAAGAAATATTAGAAGAATTAAAAGAAAAAAGCTCTAAAAACCAGAAATAAAAGAAAAATCTTTTGCAAAATATAAAAATTCTGTTATAATACTGATAGACGTGTAAGGAGGGATATTATGGCTAAAGTAGGAAATAGACAATACAAAACTCTAGTATGTAGTGAATGTAAAGAAGAAAATTATAGAGAACAAAAAAATATTAAAAATACAACAGACCGTCTTGAAATGAATAAATACTGCCCTAAGTGTAGAAAACACACTGTACATAAGGAAAAGAAATAAAATAAGTTAACGCTTATTTTTTAATTTAGGAGTGATAAAATGATTAGTACAAATGATTTAAAAAACGGTATTACGATTGAATATGAAGGTAATATTTATGTAGTAATGGAAACTCAACATGTAAAACCTGGTAAAGGGGCTGCTATAGTTAAAGCCAAATTAAGAAATTTAAGAACAGGTGCAATCTTTGAACAAACTTTTAATGCTGGTGTAAAAGTCGCAACTGCCCGTATTGAAAAACAACAAATGCAATATCTATATAATATGAATGATGTATATTATTTCATGAATATGGATACCTATGAACAATTAGAAATTCCTGCTAGTAAAGTTGCAGATCAGGCTAAGTTATTAAAAGAAAACTTAGAAGTTTATATTACTAGTTATGAAGGAGAAATCCTAGGTATAGATTTACCAGATAAAGTAGAATTAGTAATAACTCATACTGAACCAGCTGTAAAAGGAAATACTACTACTAATGCTTTAAAAGATGCTACTTGTGAAACAGGTTTAATGGTAAGAGTACCTTTATTTATTGAAGAAGGCGAAACAATTGTAGTTTCAACAGCTGATGGAAAGTATGTATCAAGAGCGTAAAGCTCTTTTTCTTTTTGTTGAAACAACTCTTTACTATAGATATAATAATAATAGGTGATAATATGGAATCTAACAAAAAAGGTGGAATAACTTGTTTAGCTGTAGGGCTAGCCTTTGGGGCAATTTGCCTTTCCTTTGAAACTCCAAAAGAAATTCTAGGTTTTGCTTTAATAATACCTTTGTTTTTTGTGGCTGTTGGTATTTATTTACTAAGTAAAGTAAAAAAAGAAATTGATAATAAACCCCAAAGGAATGTTATTATCAATACTAAACTTAAAGAATTAGTAGAATTAAGAGATAGTGATGGAGATACGGTTCGATATATAATTACATATTGGGTTAATCCACAAGATCAAAAACTATATTTATTTAAGAATTATATTAGTTATGAAGAAGAAAGAGTCATAAAAGAAAACAATATACAAGAATTACAAGTACGTTATGAAGCGGGTAACATCAAAAATTATGAAATTGATACAACATCATTAAAAGAGGTGGGTTATGACACAATTAGATGAACATTCAAAAAAAATGATAAGAGAATATCCAATAGTGATGTTATTAAGTTTTTTCTTTGTTATTTTTGGTTTGATATTTTTAAAACTATACCTTGATGCTCAAGAAGAAAATTATTTAGTTGGTGCAATTTCAGGATTATCATTAGGATTGATTTCAACTATATTAAATACAGGATTATTTCTAAAAAATTTAAAGAAAAATAACCAAATAAAAAAAGCTCTAGAATATGGTTCTTCCTTTAAGGCTAACATTAATGGTGAAAAATCAGATGGAATCGAGGGTAAAAGAATGATATGTACTGCCGAGATAAATGGAACTAAATATGAATTTATCAGTGAGCCAGTATCTCGTTATGCTTCATTTGCTTGTAAAGAATTAGGAATTGATACACTTAATGTATATGTAAATACATCAAATCCTAAGGAATATGTTGTTGATATTAGAGAAATAGAAGATCGAATAGTAGATTTAACAAAATAACATTCATTTTGTAAATTTTATGTAAATCAATCAAAAAATAAAATATTTTGTAGTATAATAGTAATAGAAGAATAGGTGATATAATGGCAAAAAGAAGAAGAAAAAAATCTAAAAAAATCCAAAGTGAAATAGCCATTGAGTTATATGCAATAGCGTTATTTATTTTGGCTATTATTGGCATAGGTAAATTTGGTCCAGTAGGAAGATTAATTGCTTCTTTAGGTTTGTTTTTTACAGGATCTGTCTATTTGGTGTTTTTAATAATTCTAGGTTTAATTGCCGGCTATGCTTTTATAAAACAAGAATGGCCTGATTATTTTTCTACCAAGATGTTTGGCTTTTATTTATTTGTTATTGGATCTTTAACATTCTTACATTGGGATTTAGTACTTACAAATAATGGAAATAGTAGTGTTATATTTAAAGAAACTATAAGCCAATTGTTAAATGGTTTTAATAGTATTATGACAAATGGAGTCTTAGAAAATAATATTTCCGTTGGTGGAGGTATTATAGGTGGTGTTTTTGCAATCTTATTTTCAAAGCTATTTTCATACACTGGAATGCAAATAGTAACAGTAACTTTTATGGTAATAGGACTATGTATGTTTACAGGTTTCTCAATTGTAGACTTTGTTCGTGATAGAGTAAATGATGTAAAAGATAATTATCAAACAGCTGAAGAGGAAGATGAAACCCCACATAAGAAAGTTAAAATTAGTAATGGAAATGAAGAAGATGATGAACCAGATAAACAAATAGTAAAGAACATAGAAGAATTGAAAAAACTACAAACTCAAACAACCGAAGAAGTAAAGGAAGAACCAAAACCCCAACATCAAGCTATTGTTAATCCTAGTTATCAATTACCACCATTAGATATTTTAAATAAACCAAAGAATAAAAATTCAAGTATGGATAATGCTGCTATAGAAGCAAATATTGAAAAATTAGAAAACGTTTTAAAAAGTTTTGGCGTAATTGCTAAAGTAGTAGAAGTCCATATTGGCCCAACAGTTGCCCAATATGAATTAGAAATAGCCAGTGGTACAAGAGTAAATAAAATCACAACTCTAAGTAGAGAAATAGCTTTAGCTCTTTCTAAAAAAGATGTTAGAATTGAAGCTCCAATTCCTGGAAAAAGCACTGTTGGTGTAGAATTTGCTAATGACACTCCAACTTCTGTAAGCTTCTATGAAATTATGTCTAGCAAGGTTATGATGCAATCATTTGATAAAAAGTTAATGGTACCACTAGGTAAAAGTATTATGGGTGAAATTGGTGTTTGTGAAATAAATAAAATGCCTCACTTATTAATTGCTGGTACAACTGGCTCTGGTAAATCAGTTTGTGTAAATGGTATAATTTGTTCTATCTTAATGAGAGCTAAACCAGATGAAGTAAAACTAGCTATGGTAGATCCTAAAGTCGTAGAACTATCTGCTTATAATGGCATCCCCCATTTAATGTGTCCAGTTGTATCTGATCCAAAACAAGCTGCTATATTACTACAAAAAATGGTTAATGAAATGGAAAAAAGATATCATATGTTTGCCTCTACTGGAACCAAAAAAATAGAAGGTTATAATGAATATGTTGAAAAATGGAATAAATCTCATCCAGATGAAAAACTAGATAAAATGCCATTTGTTGTTATCATTATAGATGAGTTATCTGATTTAATGATGGTTGCGGCTAAAGAAGTTGAAGATTCTATTTTAAGGATTACTCAAAAGGCTAGAGCTGCTGGAATCCATTTAATTGTCGCAACTCAAAGACCATCTACTGAAGTAATTACAGGTTTAATTAAAGCTAATATTCCATCACGTATTGCTTTCTCAGTTGGATCTGGTATTGATTCTCGTACCATCTTAGACCAAGTTGGTGCCGAAAAACTATTAGGGAAGGGAGATATGTTCTTCTTACCAATAGGTATGAATTCCCCAATCCGAATCCAAGGCTCATTTATAACCGATGAAGAAATTGAAAGGTTAATTGAATTTACCAAAAAACAACAAGAAGCATCTTATATAGATGACTTTATGAAACTAGAAGAAGAAAAAGATAATAATTCTCAAGTAGAATATGAAACGGGAAAAGAAAGTTCTTCCGATGATGAATTATATGATCAAGTAGTAGATTTCGTTGTTAAAACCCAGAAAGCCTCGGCTTCTTTACTTCAAAGAAAATTTAAAATTGGCTATAATAAGGCTGCTACTATGATTGATGAACTAGAAGAAAAAGGAATTATTGGTCCAGCTACTGGTAATTCTAAACCAAGAGAAGTATTAGTTCAATACAGTGAATCAAAAGAAGATACTGAAGAATAATTGAAAGGAGAGAATATAAATGGAAAATAATAAGAGAAAAGAATGGACAATAGCAGAAATAAATGATGAATTAACGCCTAGTCTATTAGAAACAATTCTAAAAATAATAACTGAACAAGAAGAAGGTAAAAGAGAACTTCCATTTTCTGTTGAAACAACTAGAATCCCTTTTACACCAGTAGAAGATAAAATAACGACCTGTGTACAATGTAAAGTTCCTAGAGCTCACGGTGAAGTAGGTATATATCTAGATGATGATAATAAAATATTTTGGGCTTACGTAGAAAATACTCTTAGAAAAGAAAAGTGGGAAGGAATAGAAGCTATAAAAAATGACCAAGATGCCGTAGAATGTTTAAATAATATTTTGATGGGTTTACTACCACCACTAAAAACACCAGACTACGCATTTAAAACTCCCACAACCAAAGAAACAGGGCAAAGAAGATGATTTTATCATCTTTTTTCTTTTCCAATTGCCCTTCATTTGTTATAATGAAGGAGAAAGAAGGTAAGAAAATGTCTACTCCCCATATCGAAAGTAAAAAAGAAGAAATAGCTTCTTATGTATTAATGCCAGGTGATCCCTTAAGAGCAAAATATATTGCAGATAATTTTTTAGAAAATGTTGAGATGATTAATCGTGTTCGTAATATGTATGCTTATACCGGAACATATAAAGGAAAAAAGATAACTGTTTTTCCATCAGGAATGGGTGTTCCTAGTATGGGTATTTATTGCTATGAATTATATAAATTTTATAATGTAAAAAAAATTATTAGAATTGGTACTTGTGGTTCATTTAATGAAAATATTAAATGTTTAGATGTAATTCTAGCTGAAAAATCATATTGTAAAACTTATTTTGATAAATTACTTGATGATGGCAATGAAAATTTAGTAGAATCTTCTGTAGATTTAAATAGACAGATTATGAATGCCACTAAAAAAACAGGAATAGATCTTAAAATAGGAGAAGTAATTACTAGTGATGTATTTGACTTATATTGTGATGATATAGAAAAATATCGTAGTAATTATCCTAAAAGAGACTTTCTAGCTGTCGAAATGGAATCTTATGCCTTATTCTATGTTGCTAGAAAACTACAAAAAGAAGCATCATGTTTACTAACAGTAGTAGATTCCTTATATGACTCTAAAAACTTAACAATAGAGGATAGAGAAAAATCATTAAATGAAATGATACTAGTAGCCTTAGAATCACTAGTTGATTAAGAATAAAAAGGTATTTTAAGAAAGAGGTGTTATCATGAAATATACAAAGAAAGATTTAGGTTCCTATAATTTACACCTAATTCATACCGATCGTTTAAAAACTATTACCATAAAAGTAGTTTTCCATACTCCAATTCACAAAGAAGAAATAATGAAAAGAGTAATTTTATCAGATATTCTTCTTCAGTCAACCAATAAATATAATAGTAAAAGACTATTAACTATAGAAGCTGAAGAATTATATGCAGCTAGTGTTGGCATAGGTTGTCAAAGAATTGGAAATTATATTCATACCAATTTTATTTTAGAAGTATTACAAGATAAATATACAGAAGAAGGAAATCTTGAAAAATCAATAGAGTTTTTAAAAGAAATAATTTTTAATCCAGATTTAAAAGAAAAAGCTTTTCAAAAAGAAAAATTAGATCTATCAAAATACAATTCCGTAGTCGCTATTCAATCTCTTAAAGAAGAACCATCTACGTATGCTATGATAAGATTATTAGAATCATATGATAATAAAAGCCCAATATCTTATCGTATGACTGGTTATATTGAAGACTTAGAAAAAATAAATGAAAAGAATTTATATGAAACTTATCAACAGATGATAGATAGAGATTTTGTAGATATATATGTAGTAGGTAATTTTGTTGAAAAAGAAATGATTTCTTTAATTAAACAGTATTTTAAAATTAAAAAAATAAAGAAACCAAAAGATAATTATTTCCTACCATATAAAAAAATACGTCATAAAAGACTAGTATTAAAAGAAGAAATAGATAATACTCAATCTAAACTTGCTATAGCTTGCCCCTATAAAAAAATAAGTCCTTATGAAAGAGATTATGTATTAGTACTTGCTAACCTAATTTTAGGAGGTGGAGCAGACTCTAAACTATTTAAAGATGTTCGAGAGAAACACTCATTATGTTATAGTATTCATTCATCAATTAATAAATTAGATAATTTAGTAGTAATTACTGCTGGTATAGATAGAGTAATTTTTCATAAAACAGTTAATTTAATAACCAAAAATTTAAATGAAATGAAAAAAGGTCATTTTACTAAAAGTGATATAGAAAAAGCTCAAGAGTATTATAAGTCAGCACTATTAGAAATAGAAGAAAATGCTGGCAGAATATTAAGTGAAATAATGTCAGAAGATATTTTAAAAATGGATTCCATTGAAGGAAGAATAGAAAGAATGGCTTCTGTCAAAAAAAGTGATATTGTAAAAGTGTGTAAAAAGATACAAATAGATACAGTATTTTTATTAGAGGGGGTAAAAAATGAAGCAAATTAATTTAAATGGTTTAGATATGGAAGCTTATACCGAAACATTAGAAAATGGTTTAGAGATTTATATGCTTCCTTATGAAAATAAAAAGAATTATTATATAAGTTTTGCTACTAGATTTGGTAGTGATGTCCTAGAATTTACTACTGAAGAGAATAGAGTCATAAAACCACCATTAGGAATTGCTCATTTCTTAGAACATAAACTATTTGAGCAACCATCAGGAGAAGATCCTTTTACATTTTTCTCTAAAAGTGGTACAGATTCTAATGCTTCTACTTCTTTTGATAATACTCAATATATTTGTTATGGAACTAAAGATTTTACTAAAAATCTACGCTATTTAATAAACTTTGTAATGGATCCGTACTTTACAGATCAAAATGTTGAAAAAGAAAAAGGAATTATAGCAGAAGAAATAAAAATGTATGAAGATATGAAAGAATTTGCTTTAGAAATGCGAATTAGAGAATGTCTTTATAAAAATCATCCTCGAAGACATGATGTTGCTGGTACAGTTGAAGAAATAGAAAAAATAACTAAAGAAGACTTATATGATTGTTATAATAATTTTTATACTCCGAATAATATGTTCATTTTAATTGTAGGTAATTTCAAAAAAGAAGAAGCTCTTCAAGTAATTAAAGAAGAATTAGGTAAAAAAGAAAGAAAAGCTTTACCAATCATAAAAGAAATTACTGAACCAATAAAAGTAAATGAAAAAACAAGTACTATAGTATCAAATGTTGAAATACCAAAAATAGCTTATGCTATAAAATTCCCTGTTAATAATACAAAATTAAAAGGTATAGAATTAGATTTATACCTCCATATGCTAACAACAATTCTCTTTGGAGCATCTTCTCCATTTAGAGAAAGAGTAAGACAAGAAAAACTATTAAGTGGCCTTTATACAGAATGGGAAACAACAAAAGATTATAAGGTATTTTACTTAATGGCTTCTACAATTAATCCAGATGAACTAGAAAAAGCTATAAAAAAAGAATTAGTAAACATCGAATGTGATGAAAAAACTATGAATCGTATTAAAAAAGTTTGGATTTCATCTGAAGTAAGAATGATTGATAGTATAGATGCTACTGTAAATAATTTATACGATGATATCTTAAAATATCATATAATCATACCTAATAAGATAGATTTAATTAAAAATATGAAATTAAGAGTTCTAAAAGATTTAATCAAAGAAATAGATTTTAAAAATAGTTGTATTGTCAAGATGATAAAAGATAAGAACTAATTATTTCATTTTAGAAGATTATTTGATACAATAAAATAGAATAGAGGTGGAATAATGGATTTTAAAATAGGAGATGACATAGAGGATTATGATGGTTCAAATAAGAATAAAAAATCATCAAAAGCTCCATTTATAATTGTTATTATAATTGCCATAGTAGTTGGACTATTAGTATTCTTTATTAGTAATGCTATATTTGGTAAGAAAGATGTAAAAGTAGAGCCAATAGAAAGAGCTCCTCTTAGTTTAAATGAAGAAAATGTAAAGATACTATATAATTATGTAACATATGGTACAAAAGGTGTAAGAAATAATAAATTTTTAACTGAAAAAAATGTAACTATAGACTCTTTCTCAAATCAAGAAAAATTCTATTATGCATTACAATTTGCTCAAGCAGAAGATTTTGAAAATACAGGTAGAACAGATGAAAAAGAAAGAAAAATTTATAATATTTCAGCTCGTACAATAAGAACCTATATGCAAAGATTCTTTGGTGGAAGTATTTCTTATGCTACAGATGTAATGTTTACATATCCATTTAGTTTCAAAATAAATGGTCAAAATGTAGGTTACTTTACAGAATCAACTCAAGCAGATGGTTTTGATGTAGTATTTGATGGCTTAGAAGAAGATACAATATCTAATAATTTAATTGAACCATATTACACAGAATTAGTCGCAGCATACAAAGAAATTGATGGAACTTATACATTAGAAGAAAAGGTAATTTATACCGAATTAAAAGAAAATGAAGGATCTTATACAATATACATTTATAAAGATAATGATCATATTCAATTATTAGAAACAAAACTAAATCTAACCAAAGAGATGATTAAAGAAAATCCAATTAATATGAATAATTATAAAGATAAAGCCTCAACTGTAACATATCATTTTGGAATATTTAATAATATGTTATATTTTGATAGTAGTAAAATTACAAGTGAATAAATTAAAAATAGGTTGAAATAACCTATTTTTATTATAATATGATATAATAAACTTGCTTAGGAGGACGTATGAAACAGGAAAACATTAGAAACTTTTGTATCATTGCTCATATCGACCATGGAAAAAGTACTTTAGCAGATCGTATCCTAGAGTACACTGGTGCCATTGACAAAAGAGAACTAAAGGAACAAATGCTAGATTCTATGGACTTAGAAAGAGAAAGAGGAATTACAATAAAATTAAATGCAGTTCAATTAGAATATAAAAATAATAACACAACATATCAATTAAACTTAATAGATACACCTGGGCATGTCGATTTTTCCTATGAGGTGTCACGTAGTTTAGCTGCTTGTGAAGGAGCTCTTTTAGTAGTTGATGCATCCCAAGGAATAGAAGCTCAAACTCTTGCAAATCTGTATCTTGCTTTAGATAATAATTTAACTATTATTCCTGTTATTAATAAAATAGATCTTCCAAGTGCCGATCCAGATAAAGTAACCAAAGAGTTAGAAAATATTGGTTTTAATAAAGATGAAATAGTCTTAACAAGTGCTAAAACAGGAATAGGAATAAAAGAGCTAATCGAAAAAATAGTAGAAAAAATACCAGCACCAACAGGTAAAAAAGATAATCCTTTAAAAGCTTTAATCTTTGATAGTCTATTTGATTCCTATCGTGGTGTAATTACCAGTATTTGTATCAAAGAAGGAGAAGTAAAAAAGGGAGATATCATAAAAATGATGGAAACCGGAGCAATTTATGACGTAGTAGGTTTATCAGTAAATACACCGAAAGAAAAAGAAGTAGACTCTCTATCTGCTGGAGAAGTCGGTTATTTATATGCTTCTATTAAAAGTATTCAAGATATTCATGTAGGAGATACTATTACCTTAGAAAACAATCCAGCTACTGAAAAATTACCAGGATATAAGCCTATGAAACCAACTGTTTATTGTGGAATATATCCGATTGAATCAAATCGCTTTGAAGATTTAAGAGAAGCTTTAAATAAATTAAAATTAAATGATGCTGCTTTAACTTTTGAACCAGAAACCTCTAAAGCATTAGGTTTTGGCTTTCGCTGTGGTTTTTTAGGGCTTTTACATATGGAAATTATGGAAGAAAGAATAGAACGTGAATTTGGAATTGATTTAATAGCTACCTCTCCATCAGTAGTATATGAAGTAGAATTAAATGATAATACTAAAATACTAGTAGATAGCCCTACCAAAATGCCTAAAAGAGAGTTTATTTCAAAAACTTATGAACCATTTGTAAAATGTAGTATCTTTACACCAAGTGAATATATAGGGCCTCTAATGGAATTATGCCAAGATAAACGCGGAACTTTTATAGGAATGGATTATATTGATACTGAAAGGGTAACCATTCAGTATGAATTACCATTATCAGAAATAGTATATGATTTTTTTGATCGTCTAAAAAGTAGTACGAAAGGCTATGCTTCCTTTGATTATGAAGTAATAGGCTATAAAGCTAGTAACCTAGTAAAAATGGATATATTATTAAATGGTGAAATCGTTGATGCCTTAAGTGTAATTGTTCATAAAGACTTTGCTTATCAAAGAGGAAAAGTAGTTTGTGAAAAACTAAAAGAGATAATTCCAAGACAACTATTCGAGGTACCAATTCAAGCAGCAATAGGAGGCCATATTATGGCCAGAGAAACCGTAAAAGCTCTAAGAAAAGATGTTTTAGCAAAATGCTATGGTGGTGACGTTACTAGAAAGAAAAAACTATTAGAGAAACAAAAAGAAGGAAAGAAAAGAATGAAGCAAATCGGTAGTGTAGAAGTACCACAAGAAGCCTTTTTGTCCATTCTTTCTACAAAAGAATAATATGATAAAAAGTTGCTACATCCACATTCCATTTTGTGATACAATCTGTTCTTATTGTGATTTTTGTAAAATATACAAAAAAGAGAAATGGATTGATTTATACCTAGATAATTTAGCAAAAGAAATAAAGAATAATCCCATAAAATCCCCTTTAGAAACAATTTACATTGGAGGGGGAACCCCTAGTTGTTTATCAATTAAACAATTAGAAAGATTATTTAAAATAATTGCTTCTTTTCCTAAAAAAGAAAAAATAGAATATACTATAGAAGGTAATTTTGAAAGTACTACAAAGGAAAAATTATTGTTATACAAAGAATATGGAATTAATCGTTTAAGTTTTGGTTTAGAAACGGTGAATCAAAAATTAGAAAAAGAATTAAATAGAACCCATTCAAAAAATACAGTAGAAGAAGTAATGAACTTTGCTAAAAAAATAGGGTTGAATAATATAAATATAGACATAATTTATGCAATACCAGGAGAAACATTAGAAGATGTAAAAAGAGATATAGACTATGTACTTTCTCTAAAACCAACCCATATTTCTGCCTATTCTTTAATATTTGAAGATCACACTATATTAACAATCAAAAAGAAAAAGCCAATTGCTGAAGAAAAAGAAATAGAAATGATTAATTACTTAAATAAAAAGTTAAAAGAAAATGCATATGAACACTATGAAATAAGTAATTATGCCAAAGATAATTATCAATCTCATCATAACCAAACATATTGGCATAATGAAGAATATTATGCTTATGGTTTAGGAGCTAGTTCATACATAAACAATAAAAGAGAAAGAAATACTCGTTCTATTACAGAATATATAAAAGGAAAACTAAATAAAGAAATAGAAGTTTTAACAACAGAGGATACTTTAGAATATGAAATAATCCTAAATTTAAGAACAAAAGAAGGAATATCTCTAGAAAAAATACAAAAAAAATATGGTTATGATTTATCTGAAAAGTATAATTATCAATCCCTTTTAGAAAATCATTTTCTAGAAATAAACAATAATCATCTTTTGATTCCAGAGGATAAATGGTATATTAGTAATGAAATAATTGTAAAAATATTAGAAGGTGAAAAGTATGGATAAAGAAGAATTATTTTTAGATGAATTAGATTATATAAAAGATGAAGAACTACAAGAGTCTCTTATGAGTATAATCCATGCTCTTCCAGACTATTGGTTTACCATCCCAGCATCCTCTACTGGAAAATATCATCCGACTTATGCGCTAGGAGAAGGGGGATTATTAAGACATTCAAAAGCCGCTATGAGAATAGGTTATGAATTATTAAATGATCCGTCAATAGGAGATAAATACACATCTCATGAAAAAGATTTAATGTTAATGTCCTTGCTAGTACATGATGGATTAAAATTAGGTCTGCCAAAAGAAAAATATACAAGATTTGATCATCCTATTTTAATGGCTAATTTCATCAAAGACCAAAAAGAAGAATTTAACTTAAATGAAAAAGATGCTACTTTTATGGCAGATGTAATTGCAACCCATATGGGTCCATGGACAACAGATTATAATGGAGAAGAAGTACTAGAAAAACCAACTACTAAATACCAAAATTTTGTCCATATGTGTGACTATCTAGCTTCTAAAAAATGTTTACTAGTACCATTTGACAAAGATAATAACATAATTGAGTAACTTATATACTCTTTTTTTTATAATGTGATATAATATCTTTATAAGGTAAAAAGTATGGGAAAGTTTAAAAAGAGAAGAAAAAAATTACATACAAGAAAAGTATTCCTACTAAATAGCATTTTAGTAGTTTTTCTGTTCTTAGGAATAGGATATTCTCTATTAAATACTGAACTATTTATCACGGGAAGTTTAAAAGTAAAAGCCCACCTAAAACCAACTCTTTATAATGTATTAAAACTTGAAGCAACTACAGGAGGCCTAGCCCAAGAATATACAGGAAATCACCAAGATTCAATGGATGCTTCAAAATCAACACAAAAGATATATCATTGGTATGCCAATAATGATACAGAAGGAAATGCTATCTTAGATAAGAATAATGTAATCTTTGCGGATCATTGTTGGCAAATGATAAGAACCACGGATACTGGTGGAGTAAAGATGATTTATAATGGTGAAGTAGAAGAGGGAAAATGTTTGGATACTAGAGGAACACATGTAGGGTATGCAACAAGAACTACTCAAAGTATGTCTACAACATATTATTATGGAACAGATTATACTTATGACAAAACGAACAATGTATTTAGTTTGTCAGGAACTACTTCAACAGGAGAGATAAGAGTAGGAGAATATACTTGTAAAAGTACAACTTCCGATGGAACATGTGCCACATTATATTTAGTAGATACATTAAGTAGTGGAACAACCTATAATGTATTACCATTAAATTCAAATTCAAATTATTCACAATTTGGAAAATTAGAATTTAATAGTATTTGTAATTCTCCTGCTGATGTAGGATATATGTATAACACTAGATATATAGGAAATTTAAAAATTCTGCCATCAACTGAAGAAGTACTTTTAACTGGCTATTTAAGAACAACTTATTGGTATGCTCATGATATAGTATGGGGTAGTCCAAATGCAAACAGATATAATTTGGATAATCCATATCGAGTTAGTAGCACAGCTAATTATCCAGATTTAGTAGGAGAATATACATTCGGAAATGTAACTCAGACATACGCAGATACAAGTGTATATTATATTGCTGCAGTAAATGGTTCAACTTATTATTATATTTCTTTAACCAATTCAGGAAGTCATACATTGTCTGATTTTAATTATACCTATACATACGGAGATAGTTTCACAGATAATGGAGATGGTACTTATACAATTAATAGCCCAACAACAGTTAATAGAAGTGATTGGTATACATCTTATAGTAATGTTGGAGCAGGTAAATATGTCTGTAAGAATGCTGTAAATAATACTTGTAGTGACTTATGGTATACCACTGCAACTACAGGCACTAAAATGACTTATATTTCTGTAGCAAATAATTATAAGTATGCTAAGGGGTTTACTTGGGATGGAAGCAAGTATATACTAGATAATGATACATCTGTAAGATTCTGGAATATAAATGATAGTACAAATAAAACTAGTATAAATAATGCTCATTATACTTGTTGGAATACAACTGGTGAATGTGAGAGCATATCTTATATTTATTACATAAGTGGAACAACTCTATACTATATAAATATTACGAATGGTAAAAGTGTTGGAGATGCGATTAATGAAATGCTACATGATAATGGAGTTAATCAGTTAAATTCAACGATGAAAAGTGGAGTAGATGCATGGTATAGGCATTTTATGCTAGATTATGATGACTATATAGAAGATACTATATTTTGTAATGATAGAAGTATACGTGCATTAAATGGTTGGGATCCAAATGGTGGTAGTATAACTGGTTATTTACAATTTAAAGAGTATAATGTAACGAGTGTCTTAAGTTGTACAAACACAACAGATAGATTTAGTACGACAAACCCCAGTGCTACATTAACTTATAAAGTAGGATTAATGTCTAGTCCAGAGATGAATATTTTAAACAACTCAAATATTCGAAAAACAGGAAATTATTATTGGCTTGCTTCGCCTTACTATTTCTACGCCTACTTAGCTAACGGTAGTTACGTTTCCGCTGAAGGTCTCATAGGAGCCAGTAGCAGCATCGCCTCCGATGGTGTTCGTCCGGCAGTTTCACTGACACCCGGCACCCGTTATTCTGATGGAGATGGAAGTATGGCCAATCCGTATATAGTAGATGCTGAAGCACGTCGTTATGTTTATTCGACTAGTACTGAAAATACAAAAGGTGCTTTAGTATCAGAGCTAGGTTCTACTTATAGAACAGAACAAGAAGCAATCAATGGCTTTGGTAAAAAAGTTGTTTTAAGACATAAAATAGAAAATGATAGTGTTGTATCCAGTGGAGTAACCTTTGAAAGAAATGGTAATATTTATACCCTAATAGGAGAAGGAGCAACCTATAATGAATCAACAGGTGAATATAATGAAGATAGTATTTATTATGAGGAAAACAAACAAACTCTAAAAGAAGCCTTTGGAGAAGATAAATGCACTGAACATACAACCCCCGAGAAATATTATGAATGCACTGATGGTAATGAATTAGGCGCAGCAAGAGCCTCAGGTAGAGTAGGAGTTGAAATAAATCAGTGGTATTGCAGAGATTTCCAAGATGGAGCATTTTACTGTAGACAATATTAAAAAAAGCAAAATATCTGATAATTTTGCTTTTTTTATGTTATATTATATATAGGGTAGACATATGAGAAAGTTTAAAAAGAGAAGAAAAAAACTACATACTAGAAAAGTATTCCTACTAAATAGCATTTTAGTAGTTTTTCTGTTTCTAGGAATTGGTTATTCAACTTTAAGCACTGATCTTTTTATAAATGGTAATTTAAAAGTAAAAGCCCACCTAAAACCAACTCTTTATAATGTATTAAAACTTGAAGCAACTACAGGAGGCCTAGCCAAAGAATATACTGGAAGTCACCAAGACTCAATGGATTCTTCTTTATCAACCAAAAAGATATATCATTGGTATGCTAATAATGATACAGAAGGAACAGCAATATTAGATAAGAATAATGTACTTTTTGCTGGACAATGTTGGCAAATGATAAGAACAACAGATACTGGTGGAGTGAAGATGATTTATAATGGTGAAGCTGAAAACAATCAATGTCTTAATACTCGAGGAACACATGTAGGATATGGTGGAAAAAGAACAAGCCAAAACTTAGCTTCTAACTATTGGTATGGAACTGATTATACTTATGACTCTACAGCAAAAACATTTAAAGTAAGTGGCACAACAGAACAAACTACAT
>JAEEGL016045475.1_pt1 | contig 31896 bp, 21 predicted proteins | sample 9134231 | NCBI WGS metagenome assembly JAEEGL01 (sample SAMN16246548, study PRJNA631951) | gut metagenome | biome: gut microbiome; feature: rumen; material: fiber-attached | host: Bos | place: Iran: Karaj | collected 2018-10 | reverse complement strand
TGGCCCACCATATCCTCGATGGTAACAAAGGCCATGGCATCGCCCTTCTTGGTGAACTTCACATTCACATTCTCCACCATACCGCCCAGGGTGATGTGCTCGCCGTCGCTCACGTTCATCTCCTCGGTGACCTCTCCGTCATCGGATACGTTCAACATCAGATCTGCCGTGGTATTGGTGATCAGCTTATCCCACAGACCGCTGTATTCCTCAAGAGGATGGCCGCTTACATATATGCCCAGCATCTCTTTCTCAAAGCCCAGCAGCATCTCACGGGGATACTCTCCCACATTCTCCGGCATCTTTATACGGAAGCTTTCCTTATCCTCTTCTCCGGCTATGTCAAAGAGGCTCATCTGGCCGCTCATGGACTGCTTTATCTTCTTCTGGGCCTGATCCATCATAGCCTGGTAAACGCCCATCAGCGCCTTGCGGCTGTATCCGAAGCTGTCGAAGGCTCCCGCCTTTATCAGATTCTCCACCGCACGCTTATTGACATCCAGCCCTGCCACCCGCTCTATAAAATCGTTCAGATCCTTATACAGGCCGTGCGCCTCGCGTTCCTCTACTATCAGCTGTATCACCTTCCCGCCCACGCCTTTTACGGCAGTGAGCGCATACAGTATACCTTCTTCTGAAACCGAAAAGCCCACGTCTCCGTGATTTATATCAGGGGGCAGCAGTTTAAGTCCCATCTGGCGTGCGATCTGGTTATATGCGGCCACCTTGCCGGAAAACTGTATGACAGAAGTCATCAGCGCCGCCATGTATTCCTTGGGATAATAATATTTAAGCCAGGCCGTCTGGTATGCTACCACCGCATAGCAGGCCGCATGGGATTTGTTGAAGCCGTAATTGGCGAAGTCTATCATCATATCATAAACGTCTTCCGCCACCTGCTTATCTATCCCGTTCCTTACGCAGCCCGGCACTTCCTTGGGCCACTTATCCTGAGGCTTCCCCCCGGCCTTCGCTTCTTTTATCTCCTTGTCATTTCCGTTAACAAAGATCTCTTTTTCCTTCATCATAACATCATGCTTTTTCTTGCTCATGGCACGACGCACGTTATCGGAACGGCCCAGGGTATAACCTGCCAGCTCACGCACTATCTGCATTACCTGCTCCTGGTAGATTATACAGCCGTAGGTAGGCGCAAGAATGGGCTCGAGCTGCTCACAGGCATAGCTCACTTCTTCCGGATCCTCTTTATTCTTTATGTACATGGGGATCATTTCCATAGGGCCCGGGCGGTACAGCGAGATACCGGCGATAACATCTTCCAGGCTGCCGGGCTTAAGCTCTTTCATGAAGTTTTTCATGCCGCTGCTCTCAAGCTGGAAGATACCTTCACATTTACCCGTGCTTATGTAAGCAAAAACTTTGGGATCGTTATAATCCAGTTTGGAAAGATCGATATCTTTGCCGCTGCTCTTTTTTATATTATTTATGGCGTTCTGGATCACTTCCAGATTACGCAGTCCCAGGAAGTCCATCTTAAGAAGGCCCAGACGCTCCAGTGTGGTCATGGTGAACTGGGTGGTGATGGGTCCGTCCGCACCGCTGCGGCTTAAGGGCACAAATTCGTCCGCTGCCTCGGGACAGATGACAACGCCCGCAGCATGCATGGAGGTATGTCTGGGCAGTCCCTCCAGCTTCATACAGGTATCGATCAGCTTGTGTACCTCATCATCATTATCGTACTGCACCTTCAGATCAGGATTCATCTCCAGCGCCTTTGCCAGGGTCATTCCCAGCTCTGCCGGCACCATCTTTGCCAGCATATCGCAGCGCGCATAGGATATGTCCATTGCACGGCCTACATCCCTGATAACGCCCCTTGCCTGCAGCGTACCGAAGGTAACGATCTGTACCACCTTCTCACGGCCGTATTTTTCGCTTACGTAATCGATGACCTCCTGGCGGCGTTCAGGCCCGAAGTCAACGTCTATATCAGGCATGGATACACGCTCGGGATTCAGGAAACGTTCGAAAAGCAGACTGTATCTGATGGGATCTATATCCGTTATCTTAAGACAGTAAGATACTATGCTGCCGGCGGCGCTTCCTCTTCCGGGGCCCACCGGTATGTCATGCATCTTTGCAAAATTAATGAAATCCCAGACTATAAGGAAATAGTCCACAAAGCCCATTTTCTTAATGACGGAAAGCTCATAATCCAGGCGCTTTCTTAAATTTTCCGGCTTTGCCTCCTCGGGAGTATTCTCGTCCGGTTTATCCGGATAGCGTTCCTTAAGGCCGTCGTCACAGAGCTTATTCAGATAAGTCCAGGGATCATAGCCTTCAGGCACTTCAAAATGCGGGAGCTTGCTCTCGCCGAATACTATCTCCACGTTACAGCGCTCGGCTATGCGCGCCGTATTATCTATGGCCTCCGATGCATAAGGGAAAAGCAGGCGCATCTCATCTTCACTCTTTACATAGAACTGGCCGCCTTCGTAACGCATGCGGTTCTCGTCCGTAACCTTTGCCTGGGTCTGGATACAGAGCAGCACATCATGGGACTCCGCATCATCCGCATAGGTATAATGGCAGTCGTTGGTGGCTACCAGCGGAATGTCCAGTTCCTTGCTTATGGTCATCAGCTCCATATTCACCAGGCGCTGGGCAGGGATGCCGTGATCCTGCAGCTCCAGGAAATAGTTGCCTGCGCCGAAGGTATCCTTGAACCACTGTGCCTCCGCCCTGGCTTCATCAAGCTGCCCGCGCTGTATCATGCGGGGTAATGAGCCTGCCAGGCAGGCCGATAAGCAGATCAGGCCTTCGTGATATTTCTCCAGAACCTCTTTATCTACACGGGGTTTATAATAAAAGCCCTCGGTAAAGCCGATGGAAACTATCTTCATTAAGTTATGATAGCCCGTCTGGTTCTCTGCCAGAAGGATAAGATGGTTATAGCGCTCATCACCTCCGGTGACTTCCTTATCAAAACGGGATCCCGGAGCCACATAAACCTCGCAGCCGATAACAGGCTTTATGCCCTCTGCCTTAGCTGCCTCATAGAAATCTATAGCGCCGTACATAACACCATGATCGGTGATAGCCGCAGCAGTCATCCCCAGCTCTTTAACGCGCTTAACGTATTCTTTTATCTTATTGGAACCGTCCAGCAGACTGTATTCCGTATGTACATGAAGATGAACGAATGACATCGCTTGGCCCTCCTATCCGTATCGAACAGACATTCTGTATTATATCAAAAAGGGAGGGTCTGCGCAAGGCAAACCTCCCTTTATTATACTATAGTGTATTGGATTAATTTACTCTTTCAGGATCCTTCGCTTCGCTCAGGATGACAAAGTCACAAGAAGGGGCCCGCCTTTTGGCATTAGGAGGGACCCGCAACGCGGGAGGTACCTGGTGCCGCTTAAAAGGTGGGAAGATCGTCTTGTGACCCGCTCATAAGGCCTATATCAAAGATACTTCTTTAATACCTCTGCCTTATCGGTTGCTTCCCAGGGAAGGGAAACATCATCGCGGCCGAAGTGACCGTATGCAGCGGTCTGCTTGTAGATGGGTCTGCGCAGATCAAGCATCTTGATGATGCCTGCGGGACGCAGATCGAAGTTCTCACGGATGATCTCTAAGATCCTGGTCTCGGGCAGCTTGCCTGTGCCGAAGGTATCAACGCGTACGGAAGTGGGCTGTGCCACGCCGATAGCGTAGGAAAGCTGGATCTCGCACTTGTCAGCCAGCCCTGCTGCCACGATGTTCTTTGCAACGTAGCGTGCTGCATAAGCTGCGGAACGGTCAACCTTTGTGCAGTCCTTGCCGGAGAATGCTCCGCCGCCGTGACGTGCATATCCGCCGTAGGTGTCTACGATTATCTTACGGCCGGTAAGACCGGAATCACCGTTAGGTCCGCCGATAACGAAACGACCGGTGGGATTGATGAAGATCTTGGTGTCTGCATCTACCATATCAGCAGGCAGCACGGGATCAAGTACATACTTCTTAACGTCTTCGTGGATCTGCTCCTGGGTAACGTCTGCAGCATGCTGGGTAGAGATAACTACTGCCTCAAGTCTCTTAGCCTTGCCGTTCTCATCATACTCAACAGATACCTGGCTCTTGCCGTCGGGACGGAGATATGAAAGAGTGCCGTCCTTACGTACCTTGGTAAGCTGTCTGGTGAGCTTGTGCGCCAGAGAGATGGGATAAGGCATGAACTCTTTGGTCTCATTGGTAGCGAAACCGAACATCATACCCTGGTCACCGGCACCTATTGCCTCGATCTCTGCATCGCTCATCTTGTTTTCCTTAGCTTCAAGCGCCTTGTCAACGCCCATTGCGATATCAGCGCTCTGCTTGTCAAGCGCAACGATAACGCCGCAGGTGTTGCAGTCAAAACCCTTATCGGAATGATCATAGCCGATCTCCTTAATGGTATCACGCACGATCTTCTGGATATCAACAGAAGCCTTGGTGGTGATCTCGCCCATTACCAGGACCAGACCGGTGGTGATAGCTGTTTCGCAGGCAACACGGCTCATGGGATCCTGGGCCATCAGTGCATCGAGCACTGCATCGGAAATGTTGTCGCAGATCTTGTCGGGATGTCCTTCAGTTACCGACTCGGATGTGAAAAGAATTTTTTCCATCACTTCTTCCTCCTTATAAAATAGATAGATGGATGTGGTGAAGTTCCCTCCAAGAATAAGTCTTTGTATCAAAAAACCGCTTACGGAATAAGCGGATCAGAACTAACAGACCCTCTTATTGTTCGAAGACGCAGCCGTCTTATCGCTCAGGTTGGCACCTTCCTTTTGCAAGGGGTTGCCGTGGCTTCACAGGTCCTATGTACCTCCACCACTCTGAATAAGAGAACTTCTCAATATTGTGTTTGCATGCTAAAGAATACTCTATATATAGCGTACTGTCAATAGCTTAGGAAAAAAAATTTTGACAATTACGGCTATGTGCATTATAATTACTAGGATTTTATTTAAACTGAGGTTTTTTATGGACAGGTATGTGATTTTGGGAGGTCCTACCCTGCAGGGTGAGGTACAGATCGGCGGAGCAAAAAACGCCGCACTGGCTATACTTGCAGCAGCGGTTATGACCAACGACCCTGTACGCATTGAGAACGTACCCGCCGTAACCGATGTGAACGTTCTGCTCAAGGCTATGGAGCAGATAGGCGTAAAGATAGAGCGCCCCGACAGACACACGGTTGTTATCGACGGATCTAAAATAGAAAGTAACATTATAAACGACGAATACTTAAAGCGCATCAGAGCCTCCTATTATTTAGTAGGCGCGCTTTTGGGAAAGAACAGACAGGCGCAGGTGCCTTTACCCGGCGGCTGTAATATCGGTGTGCGCGCTATTGACCAGCATATCAAGGGCTTCTCCGCCCTGGGTGCAAAGGTCCGCATACAGCACGGCTGCATCAGCGCCGAGGCAAAAGAACTGCGCGGAAACCATATCTTCCTGGATAAAGTATCCGTTGGTGCCACCATAAATATCATGATGGCATCCACTCTTGCCTCAGGCAAGACCATTATAGAAAACGCTGCCAAGGAGCCCCATGTGGTTGACCTGGCAAACTTCTTAAACAGCTGCGGCGCAAACATCAAAGGCGCCGGTACCGACGTGATCCGTATCAAGGGCGTTGAGCGCCTGCACGGCACGGAATATGCTATTATCCCCGATCAGATAGAAGCAGGAACCTATATGCTGGCATCAGCCGCCTGCCACGGCGACGTGCTGGTCCGCGGCGTCATCCCCAGGCATCTGGAGTGTATCACCGCAAAACTCTGTGAGATCGGATGTCATATCACCGAATATGATGATGCCGTAAGGGTATCCGCTCCCGAGCCTCTTACCTCAACACAGGTAAAGACACTGCCCTATCCCGGTTTCCCTACCGACATGCAGCCGCAGATCACCGTGGCTCTTGGTCTGGCCCAGGGTACCAGCATAGTGACCGAGGGTATATTCGAAAACCGTTTTAAATACGTGGACGAGCTGGTTCGCATGGGCGCTTCCATCAAGGTGGAAGGCAACATGGCAGTTATCACCGGCGTTCCCCGTTACAGCGGAGCCAGCATCACCGCTCCGGATCTCCGCGCGGGCGCAGCTTTAGTGATCGCCGCTCTTGCCGCAGAGGGTGAGACCATAGTCGAAGATACACGCTTTATCGAGCGCGGTTATGAAGATTTCGAACTCAAATTAAAGGGGCTGGGCGCAAGGATAGAAAAAGTCAGCTCAGACCGTGAATTACAAAAGGCCAGACTGAAGCTGGCCTGATGATCACAATATCTTATTGATACTCAATCCCGGAGTTTTATCAAGCTCCAGGAAACTTCCGTCAGACATTTCAAGCATGGGTTTCGACAGGCGCTGTTTATTTATCCAGCGTACTGTTCCCATGCGTCCGTCGCTCAAAAGCACGCGGTTATCGATATAGGTATTGACCACGTTCTCAAGGAATTTCATGATATAGGGTATCTCGTACTTCTGGAGTCCCTCTTCCTCAAATATCTCAATAACCCTGAAAGGACACAGGCCTTCGCGGTATACGCGGTTTGCGGTCATGGCATCATACACGTCCGCTATCGCCACTATCTTTGCAAAGCCGTCGATCTTATCCCTGGTAAGCTTCATGGGATAACCGCTGCCATCACACTTTTCATGATGCTCCAGTGCGGAAAGCTTGATATGCTCGCTTATGTTCTGGCCCTTTAAGATATTATAGCCTTCGATGGGATGCGACTTAATGGCTGCATACTCCGCATCGGTAAGCTTGCCGGGTTTCTTGATTATGCTGTCCGGTATCTTTAATTTGCCTATGTCATGCATCATACCGCAGGCTGTAGCCAGCTTAACATTCTCTTCATCAAAGCCCAGCCATCTTGCAAACACGTTGCAGATCATGGCCACATTCATGCTGTGGGCGTAGGTCAGATCGTCGAAATCACGCATATTATGCAGCATATCGAACACGCCAAAGGTATTACCCTGGGCGCTGATGATACGCATGGTATCACCTATCATGTTATCCACATTTATAGGGGTATTCTTCTCGACTATATCATTCAGATTGCTTCGCAGCCCTTCAACATTCTCCGCAAAAGACTGTTTGAACGCCTGGAATTCCTGGCTGGCTTTGAGTTTTTCGAAATGCGAAGGCTCTTCCTGCTGGTTAACCTGTATGTCAGGGCTCATATTCTGCTGGATCTCATTGATATCCAGACCTGTGAGGGCGCTCATCAGCGAATCCGCCGCATCAGATAAGGACGCCGGATCCATGCCGCTGAACTGAGTCAGATCCGGCTCTTCTTCGGCTATCTCTTCAACATCATATCCTACAGGATCCTCTATACGTATGTCGTATATCTCATAAGCCTCCAGCCTGGCGATCGCCCTTTCCGTGAGGACATAGCCCCTGGGAAAGACCAGCTGGTTGCCGTTAGCGATGACGTCGCTTGCCACCACCATTCCTGCCTTTAATACTTCCGTACGTACATGCTTCATAGGCACCTCTTGTAAGATCCTTCGCTTCGCTCAGGATGACATTGAACGCTGCTCAGGATGACATTAATATAGATTCACGTAATCCATAGGATTGTAGGCAACTCCGCCGATACGCATCTCAAAATGCAGATGCGGTCCCGTACTGTTGCCGGTGGAGCCGCTGGCCGCAATTACCTGTCCCTGGCTCACATACTGTCCTACACTTACATATATCTTGCTGAGATGTGCATATCTGGTCTGTCTTCCGTCAGGATGATTGATGCTTACCAGATATCCGTAACCGCCGTTCCAGCCTGCCCATACCACGGTACCGCCGGACGACGCCCAGATGGGTGTCCCCGTAGGTGTAGCTATATCGACACCTGCATGGTTGGAGCCAGCCGCTCCGGTAAAGGGATTCCTGCGTCCGCCGAAGCCCGAGGAAATACGTCCGCCGGCAAGAGGCTTGATATAGGTGGGAGGTATCTTTGTTCCCACTTCCACAACCTTTGCTACGGCTTCAACGCCCACTTCCTCATAGAGCACTTCCCTTTCCAGCTCCTCATCATTCTTGCGGGTGATCTGTGAAACAGTTTCGTGATACCCGGACGAAGGCTGCTGCAGTGTCTCCGATTTGTTGGTAAACCATTCATCATTATAGATGTATTCCACAGGCAGATCAAAGATTTCATCGTCCCTGGTAGTCTCGGTCCATACAACGGAAAGCTCCGGTTCAGGAACGGTGATGATCAGTTCCTGGTCTACATTGATGATGGAATTTTCATTATCAAGTGTCTCGTTTAAGGCAATTATCTCATCCAGCGGCAGTCCCACTTCCAATGATATCTTGGAAAGGGTATCTCCGGATTTTACTTTGTATATCTGCTGAAGCTCCTGGAGATTTGTAAGTTTCCCCCGGGCTTCCTCATAATCCATTATGCTCTCATTGGGAAGATAAGCTTCCACCACTTCAACAGTCTCGGAAAAGCCCATCTCTTCGATACCGTAATCAAAGGAATCGAAACCGATCTCTTTATCCTCGGGCTCCCAGTTTTCCTCATCATCGGTGATATTTGCAGCGCCCCCGAATGCAAGGAGAGGATCTTCTTCCTCTTCAACCTCCCTGCGCTCAACCCTGGGAACCAGAACATTAAGCTCACGGCTGTGATCCGCAACCAGATCCACCACAAATTCTCCGGATTTATCATATACATCGATGGTTTCCTGAAGGAGCTTTCTTGCTTCCTCCGCTCCCGCCACGTTCACCATGGTCGCGCCCACCTTGATGGAATAGGCCTTGGAATAACCGCTGGTTATCTCCGATGATATGGCTGTCTTGATATTCCTCTGAACAGTGGACAGATCATCTATATCGCCGGTGATCAGTTCCTCACCTGTCGTATCCAGTTCGGTCAGGCGCAGGAAGCTCATGCCTTCACGTTCGGCTGCCAGCTCCCGCCTTGCCTCACGGAACATCTCCGGAACTACATCCACATCCTCTACGGTCCCCATTTCAAAACCATTCAGGAATACCATAAAGCGGTTGTCCCCTTCCTCATGCCACCAGTGCACATCCGGCATAAACAAAAGGAAGAGGCCACATATGAATATGGCCGTCCTCAAACGCGTAACGCTGCGTATCTTATGAAGCCTTGTAGTACTACCTTTAGAGCGCATTTTTTATCAATGTGCTCCCAGGAAACCGAAGATATAGAGTATCATGGTTGCAAGGTTGATAAGGGTGAATACCATATTGATAACCACCAGAGCCTTGACTTTGCTTACTCTCTTCTCAACAGAAAGATTGGAATTCTCCACACTCTCCTTCTGCTTATCGTTCTTTTCATTTATAACGGCCTGAACGTTGCGGTAAACCTTAACGCTCTCTTTGTGCATAAAATCTTCAGTGGCCTTGAAGCGCTCCTCTAAAAGCTTGCGCTCTTCTTCCTTACGTGCAGCCTCTTCTTCTTCCTTCTGGGCGGATTTTGCCTCATCCTCACCCTTCTTGATGATATTCGCATTCATGCGCTGCAGAAATTCAACTATCTCTTTGTTGTCCTGCTTGAGGCCATATATGCTGCTTTCGATAGCCGACTTAACGGTATTCTTATTTTCGTCCGTAGCAGCTTTCAGATTGCGGATATTGGTATTGACTTCCGTATGTGTGGAAAGCAGATCGTTTACGGCTTTGAGTACTTCCTCTTCGCCTGAACCGGCTCTGGAGGCCACTCCTGCCTTTACTTCCTGAACTTCTGATTTGGTATCCTGTAATACCTTGAATATATCTTCAAATGCGGCCCTGTTCTCATCATTGGCGGTCTTCAGACCGTTAACGCCGCTCTTTGTCTCTTCGCCTTCTTCCTTAAGGCTGCCCAGTGCAGCTTTAAGCTCGGTGATGGAATCCTGGGTCTGTGAATTAGCCTGTGAAAGGGCTGCGATGCTCTCCTGGAGCAGAGCCGTCGCCTTGGCGTTTGCCTTTAATTCATCAAGGGCTGCCGTGATCCTGCCAAATTCTTCATCACTGCTCTTATCCTGTGCACTTGCTTTCAGTTCATCGAGGCCTGCACATATCTTCTGCAGGGTTTCATCTGTACTCTTATCCTGTGCTCCGGCCTTCAGTTCATCAATACCGGCGCTTATCTTCTGCAGAGTCTCATCTGCACTCTTATCCTGTGCTCCGGCCTTCAGCTCATCAATACTGCTGCTTATCTTCTGAAGTGCTTCCGCACTGCTGTTATCCTCTTCTGCGGGCATGCTGCGCATAACTTCCATCTGCCCGGAGATACCGTCAAGTGTCTCTTTCTGCATTCTGGAAAGCTGCTCGCTTATGCCTGACAAGGTGCTCTCCTGCATCTCGCGCAGTGAAGCCGCTACCATGTTCAGTGTATCTTCGGTACTGGTACCGGTCTGCTGCAGCTCAAAAATCTTATCTTTTATATCATCCAGGGTTCTGGTAACATCACCGCTGCCGTCCTGCATTGCGGAAACGATGTTCTTGATCTCGTCTCCCTGCTGGTAAAGGGTATCGATATCGGCGCGCAGGCCTTCAACGCCTGAACGCATAACGTCTGCCGAGCTCTGGACAGCTACCATGGAATTCCTTACATCCTCGGTAGACTGGCGTAACTGGTCAGCAGGCTGCTGGATCGCGCTTTCAAGGGTCTGGGTAAGTGAACGGACCATGGTCTCATCCAGATTGCTGACTGCTTCGCTCATGGCGCGGTTTACGGCATCCGACATTTCTTTGGATACCATTTCTGTATTTGCCCCGCCCTCTGCTTCTATCTGAAGAGTCCTTACTTTTTCGATGCTCTCATCCACGAGAGCATACATTTTTTCAGTAAGTTCCGTATTCTTATAATTGAGTTTACGCATCTCCTGCAGGACCGCTTCATAAGCCTCTACCTGCTCCTGAAGATTCTGCATCTGTGCGCTTTCTGCCTGGGAATTAGCGCGTATCATATCCTGCGCGTTATACTTTTCCGCAAGCTTATCCATAAAATTATCCATCATATACCTCCAACCCGGGCAAGCCACTGCCCACTAAGCCTATAGTATCTGAATTATTTTATCAAAAGTGTCCGTTTTTTACAACAAAAACTTGAATATCCATGCCACCAAAACTTCGTTGTTAATGTCATGAACCAATAAAATTTTAACATGAAATTTACTACCTATTCATAATCTATTCATAATTGGCCTGTAAAATCTGGTTTGTGAGATGAAGAGAAACCTTTAAAAAAATTGTTTGTTTGTTTTTTCACCGTCCTTGATTTGTTTTTTTCATAGTTCGTGTCCGGAAGACCGGGCACACCTCCTTTCTAGTTTTGCAATATACGAAAAAGCTTCGGTAACGCAACCTCCTCAATGCGGCCCGAAGCTTTTTCGTATTTAAAAAAAGATGAGGGGTATTACCCCTCATCCAGCAGTTTCTGTATCTCTTCGTTCAGCGCCAGCATCTCCTGGTCCAGATCGGATACCATGGATGCACACTGTATCAGCGCTTTCTGTATATGCTCGGGAGCATCCTCTCCCTCATATTTGTAATAGATCTTATGCTCAAGGCTGGCCCAGAAATCCATCGCGACAGTACGGATCTGTATCTCTACTTTTACATCAACCACACGGTTCGACAGGAAAACCGGCACCTGTACCAGCATGTGATAGGATTTGTAACCGCTGGGCTTGGGGGTTTTGAAATAATCCTTAACAGCCAGAACTGTCAGGTCATCCTGCTCTGCGATCATCTCCGCGATACGGTAGATATCGGAAGTGAAGGAGCAGATAACACGCACTCCGGCTATATCGTTGACATATTCCACCATGTTCTCTATGGTGGATTCCAGTCCGCGTTTCTTAAGTTTCTTGACTATACTCTCCGAGCTCTTAAGACGCAGCTTGATATGTTCTATGGGATTGTATTTATGAACATGCTGGAACTCGTCATTTAAGATCTCCAGCTTGGTACCTATCTCCTTAAGAGCGGAATTATATACTAATGTGACCTCTTTCCAGCGGTCGACTTCTTCTGCATCCGGTGACGGTCTGTACTCCATGTCGGCCTTTTCCTCCTGTAATTATGTATCGTTCTCGGTGCTTACCTTATCAGCTTCGCCCTTCAGCATCTTCTGCATAGTCTTCCAGCCAAGGGTCGCGCATTTTACCCTGGCAGGCATGTGGGCTATGCTCTCGAGCGCTGCAGCTTCATCCAGTGCTTCTATCTGCTCGGGAGTTGCGGTGCTGCGGACCATGGACATAAAGCCCTCGGCCAGCTTAAGCGCCTCTTCCTTGTCTTTACCTATTATCAGATCGAGCATCATATCGGCAGAAGCCTGCGATATGGCGCAGCCGGAGCCGTTGAACATGCCCTCCGTTACCACACCGTTTTCATCCAGCTTAAGCTGCAGATAGATATCATCACCGCAGCTGGGGTTTACGCCTTCCAGTATCAGATCGGGATTCTCCATCTCTCCCTTATGGGCGGGATAAAGGTTATGCTCGTTTACTATTTCCCTGTAAAGATCTTTAATCTCCAAAGCCAAGCCAACTCCTTACTTTTGATATGGCAGCCACAAAACGTTCTGCCTCTTCTTCTGTATTATAAAACGCCACGCTGGCCCTGGCCGTAGCCCGGAATTCCATGGCACACTTATCCTGCAGGTATTCCATCAGAGGCTGCGCGCAGTGGTGTCCCGCCCTTATGGCGATATTCTCCTCGTCAAGTACCGATGAGATATCATGGGGATGGCAGCCATCTATGTTAAAGGTGACGATGCCGTGATGAAGTGCCGGATCCTCAGGACCGTAGATATGCACATGGGGGATATTTTTCATCCCGTCCATGATGATCTTTACTATGGCATTCTCCTGAGCTTCCATAGCCTCGTAGCCTATGTTATCTATGTAATCCATGGCGGCGGCCATTCCTACGGCGTCTGCCGCATTGACCGTACCGGCCTCGAATTTATGGGGCAGTTCCGCATAGGTCGCACTGTCCCTGTGAACATACTCTATCATCTCACCGCCGCGCATGAAGGGCTGCATGTTTTCCAGCAGTGCCCGCTTTCCGTACAGGCCGCCTATGCCCATGGGGCCCGGCAGTTTATGTCCGGAAAAGGCGTAAAAATCACAGTCCATATCCTGCACATCGGTCTTTACATGGGGCAGGCCCTGGGCTCCGTCTACCAGTATCACGGCACTGTGCTCATGAGCGATCTTAGCTGCTTCCTTCACGGGATTAGCCACGCCAAGCACATTGGAAACCTGTCCCAGTGCCAGTATCGCGCACTTATCGGTAACAGCTTCCTTTATCATGTCCACCGTGACGGTACCGTCAGTCAGCGGTTCGATGTATTTAAGCACCGCGCCCTTTGCCTTGCAGACCATCTGCCAGGGCAGGATGTTGGAATGATGCTCCATCACGCTGATAACTATCTCATCGCCGGCTTTCACTTTTTCCATGCCGTAGCTGTACGCCACCAGATTTATGGCCTCGGTGGTATTACGGACAAATATTATCTCCGCATCATCAGCTGCATTGATAAAACGCGCCGCCCTGCTCCTTGAATTCTCGTATGCATCCGTAGCACCTACGCTCCAGGCATAAAGCCCGCGCAGGGGATTTGCGTTTGTGGTTTTATAAAAATCCTCTATTGCCTTAAGGACCTGAACGGGTCTCTGGGCAGTGGCTGCGTTGTCGAAATAGACAACGGAGCTGCCTGACAATATGGGGAAATCGTTTCGGATATTGTTTATGTTCATATTTACTCTTTCTTTATCTACACGGTGCGGCGCACTCCGCAACGCGGTCACAATACAGCCTGTCCAGGTATCTCTCTACATTCTTTTTAAGTTCATCATCGGGTATCAGCGAAGCTATCTGCATGATACGGGAGCGTACCATCAATTCCTGTGCCTTGATCTCGTCAATGCCCCTGCTCTGCATATAGAAGAGCATATCCTGCGAAAGCCTGCCCACAGATACGGCGTGGCGGCCGCTCACGTCTTCTTCCTCGCCCAGTATAAGGGGATTCGCCTTATTTACGCTGTCCTCACCCAGTACCAGCAGATCTTCTTCTTCGTCACCGTCGGCACCGGTGCAGTACTGGCGGAAGTCCAGGGTCTCCCTTGATACCTTCACGGCATTTTCCATCAGCACGCCGTTAAAGCGCATCACGCCTACTGTCTTTTTGCCCCTGAAGCAGTCCACATAATTGTGATCCAGGAAATGATCCTTAAGTCCTATATATCCAAGTCCCGACCAGATCTTCGAAGCATAGCCCCACTGGTCAAAGAAAGCTCCCAGATAGGTCTTTGCGCTGCCCAGCTGCAGGCTTATATACTTAAGCTCTGCCCTGTTTTCAAGCCTTGCACCGCAATCCTCAAAATACATAAAAGCTTTAGGCAGCATCTGAAGCCTTACCAGCGTACACTTTGCATCCTCCTCAAGATAAAGCTTAAGGGAATGTCCCACGCAGCCGCTGCCCTCCTCCCCGCTGACATTAAATATCAGGGTAAAGTCACAGCCTTTGCGTACATGTATGATCATATTTTCCAGCACTTTGTCCCCGTCACCGTAGGTATAGTCAAAACGAAGGGGACGCTCTATGCTCTCTGTTACTTCATAAAGGATCGCCGGCACATTATTATCAAGGAAAAGCTTATCCGTCTCTGCTCCCATTCCCGTAGGAAAAGCCTGCTCATCAGGCATGGGAAACTTTCCGGCCACAACAGCTTCGCTGACATACTCTATGCCGTTCTCCGCAAGCCAGTTTTTGTATGCAGCCTCGTCCAGTGCGCCCTTATATAAAACGCCTCCGGGAAGATTATTCTCCCTGGGACCGTCTTCAGCTTTAAGTCCCTCGTCAACGCTCATCTTTGCATAGTTAAAATCCAGTTTATTCCAGGTGAGCACCGAAAGTGGGTTAACTCTAATCTCGCTCATCAGCCCATCTCCATCTCAAGCTTTATCAGATTGTTCATCTCGGCAGCATACTCAAGGGGCAGCTCCTTGCTGACGGGATTTGCAAAGCCGCTTACTATCATGGCTCTTGCTTCAGCCTCGCTCACACCGCGGCTCATCATATAAAATACCGCCTCATCGCTTATCCTGCCTATCTTTGCCTCATGGCCCACATCCGCCTTGTCCGTGCGTATATCCATTGCCGGTACCGTATCGGAACGTGATTCGGAATCCAGCATAAGGGATCCGCAGTTGATGGACGCCTTTGAGCCCTCGGCCTGCTTACGTATCTCCACACTGCTGCGGTAGGTGCTTATGCCGCCGCTCTTGCAGATGGATTTGGTATCGATAAAGGAAGAAGTATTCTTCCCTATATGTATCATCTTAGCGCCGGTATCCAGATTCTGCCCCTTACCTGCAAAGGTAACGCCGGTGAACTCTCCGTGGGAGTGGTCACCTTTAAGTACCGAGGTGGGATACAGATAAGATACGTGGGATCCGAAGGAACCGGATATCCATTCTATGGTACCGCCTTCTTCACAGATCGCTCGCTTGGTATTTAAGTTGTACATGTTCTTTGACCAGTTCTCTATGGTGGAATAACGCAGATGCGCATTTTTCCCCACAAAGAGTTCCACACAGCCCGCATGCAGATTGGCCACGTTATATTTGGGCGCAGAGCAGCCTTCGATGAAGTGTACGTCTGCTCCCTCATCGATTATTATCAGTGTATGCTCGAACTGTCCGGCTCCGGGTGCATTGAGTCTGAAATAAGACTGCAGCGGTATCTCCACCTTTGTGCCCGGAGGCGCATATACAAAGGATCCTCCGCTCCATACCGCCCCGTGAAGGGCTGCAAATTTATGATCCGTGGGAGGTACCAGCTTCATGAAATGGCTGCGTACCATTTCCTCATACTCACCCGTAAGGGCACTCTCCATATCGGTATAGACCACGCCCTGGGCTTCCACATCCTTACGGACGTTGTGATAGACCAGCTCCGAATCGTACTGTGCACCTACGCCGGCTAATGCCTCACGCTCAGCCTGGGGTATGCCCAGCTTCTCAAATGCATTCTTTATATCCTCGGGTACCTCGTCCCAGCTGGCCTTCATGCCTGTCTTGGGCTTTACATAGGTCACTATGTGCTGCATATCCAGCCCGTCGATAGGCGGTCCCCAGTCGGGTATCTCAAGTTCGTTATATATCTTAAGCGACTTTAAGCGGAAATCCAGCATCCAGTCCGGATCGTGCTTTTCCTCGGAGATGCGGCGGACTATGTCTTCCGTAAGGCCTTCATCAACCTTGTAAAAATCCTCGTCCCTCTCCTCATCCTTAAAGTCGTAAAGCCCGCGCTCCACGTCAGCCAGGAGTTCTCCCCTGTTATCCTCCGCCAGATCTATGGAGCTGTCCTTTCTTGCCTCTGCCATCTTTATCCCTCTGTATATTTAGCGAAACCGCCGGTGTTTATCTCATCCACCAGGCTGCCGTCGCCGTGCTTTACTATCTTTCCGTTTACCAGCACGTGGGTCTTATCCACCTTCAGCGCATCCAGTATACGTGTAGAATGTGTGATTATCAGAAGGCTTCCGCCGTTCTGCTTGAATATATCAACGCCCTTTGATACGGTACGCACCGCATCAACATCCAGGCCCGAATCCGTCTCATCCAGGATAGCCAGCTTGGGCTCCAGTATCAGCAGCTGGAATATCTCCGCCTTCTTCTTTTCACCGCCGGAAAAACCTACGTTCAGATCCCTTTCCACATAGGAAGGATCCATATCCAGGAGCCTGCAGGTCTCCTCGATCTTTTTCTTGAAAGCAAATACCTTTACTGGCTTGCCGGTACGCTCCCTTATGGCGTTTCTTAAAAACGCCTCCATGGAAAGGCCGGGTACCTCAAGGGGATTCTGGAAAGAAAGGAATAAGCCTTTCTTCGCACGTACATCCACGCTGTCCTTTGTGATATCCTCTCCGTCAAAGATCACGCTTCCGGCACTCACGTTATATACGGGACTGCCCATGATGACATTGCCCAGGGTGGACTTGCCGGCGCCGTTGGGCCCCATCAGTACGTGGGTCTCACCCGCAGCGATCTCCAGGTCCAGTCCGTGGAGTATCTCCTCACCTTCTATGCCTGCATGCAGGCCCTGTATCTTAAGTATATTATCTGCCATATCGTAAAACCTCCGAACATGTCATTATAACGTAACATTTGTTACGTGTCAAGTTTGAAGTCCGCTATCATCACCGGCCTTTTGGACTGTGAAAACTCCAGTACATAAGGCGACGGACTGCCGTAATAGGCATCCTGATCCCTGTCTGCTGCCATCTTTATATCCCCTGTCTCCTCAAAGAAGCGTACCGCCCTCTCCGGTTCCGCAGCCAGCCAGGCTTTTTTATCCGGGGGATATAAGATGATCTCCATATCCAGTTTTTCACTGTTTTCCTTAAAGAGCCCGAGCCTGCCTTCCAGGGCGCCGAAGAAAGCATCCCCCATCTCCGTCAGCTCATTTAAGCCTATACAGAATAAAACCCTCTTCTTTTCCTTCTTTGCCGCAGCCGCTTCCGGCCATGTATTTACCAGTACCCTGCTTTCCCAGTAAGCCTTTGTATCCCCGCCTGCAAAATCAGTGAGCTTTTCGATATAGCGCTGTCTCATATTCTCCGACGGGACATATATCTTATCGCTTCCTATCACTGCGGGCGCCGTAACATAATGCTTCATGTTATAGATATCCGGTTTATCTTCCGCAGAAAAATCCCCGGTCACAAAAGGCTGCACATAAACCAGCTCACCACAACATGGCTTAAGCTCTGTCGAAAGATAGCTCCGGGGTATGCCCAGACAGGGGTTCTCACCGTCATAAGGAAACTGTATATATATCTTCTCCGGATGACGCAGCATGGGCGAATACTTATCCCAGTCTGCCAGAGGCAGATCCTTTGGCAATCCCTTCAAGGGATCGGTATGATGTTCTTCCTTCAGTCTGCCCAGCGCATCCTTTTCAAAAAGAGGCAGGGCCACCACGCTCACGCTGTAACTATCCTTTAATTCCTCATATATGGGTGCAAAGCTCTTCCATTCCGCAGCACCGGTAGTTACAAACAATACCTCCCTGCGTTTTGCAAGCACATTCTGTGCATAGTTCTTTATCTCTGCCAGAGCCTCCTCCGCTTCGGCATATATTTCCGAAGGGCTTTTCTCTCCCGCAGCCGTTTCGTTATACAGACTGTAGAGCCTGTCACAATAATCCTGGAGCAGAGCCGTGATATCCGCAGCGCCCTCTTCCCCGTAAGTCTCCTCTGCAAGGGTTCCCAGATCCACTGCCAGCTCCTGCGCTTCCGCCAGCCTCTCCAGCACGCCGTCCGTATCGGACAGCGCCAGCTCCTCATCCAGTTCCTTTAAGCTTTCACACCAGGAGAAGAATACGGCGCATAAAGAATTCTCTTTATCCTCAGGAACACGCTCAAGCATCCCTTCTTCAAAACAGAATTCCGGAAGAGGCTCGCTGCTCACTTCCTGCATCGCACGCCTCTGCCCTTCAAAGAAAGGATAATCATGACCGCTCCATACTTTTTTTATCGTGAAATAATCACCGTAGCGGCGCCTTAACATTTCCGCATATGCAAAGGGCACGGATATCTGCCTGTCTTCAAAAGGCAGGTGTATGGTACGCTCATAAGCCCTCTTATCATAACCTTTACGGCCCTTTATTATCCAGGGAAAGATCTGTCCCAGTTCATCGGCATCTTCTTCCTTTACACGGGCCATCTGCGTTTCTGCAAGAGCATAAAGGGATCTTCCCACGGTAACGGGATCTGCCTTCGCATCTATAACAGTCCCATATTTTGTACAAAGCTCCGCAACCTGCGCAGCAGCCGCATTACCGGAGAGTATGCCTTCAACGATCGCATCTGCAATGCTCAAAATACGCATCACTTCGTCACAGCGCTTCTTTTCTTCTGCAGGATCCTTATAGAGATAGTCAAGAAGAAAGATATCCAGACCTGCGATAAAGGGAAAATTATGGTACTCATTAAGATGACTCTCTTCATAGCTGATACGCCCGGTATTTACAATGCGGGTTATAAAGAGCCAGTGGTCATCATGATTGGTATGATCAAACAACCGGAAGTTTTCGGGAAGCTCCTTTGCGGCAAGACTTTTGAAACGCTCGTAATCACTGCGCCTCATGCATATATCCAGATCGTCATCCCAGGGGACAAAACCTCCGTGCCGCACGGTTCCCAGCAGCGTACCCCAGTCGGCATAATAGAGTATGCCGTGTTTTTCACAAAGCTCATCCACCGCCCTAAGCACATCCAGTTCCGCAGCCCAGGCCTGCTTGATGGCAGTGGGTATATAGAAGCCGTTCCTCACTTCATCTTTAAAGTAATCCGTATCGTGCATATCATTCCTGTTCTTCGTATATGACGCGTTCTTCGCACATCGCAGGGACCTCTGTCATCTGCAGTTCATTCCCGACACTCAGATATATCTCATAGCCGTCCGTATCATAGGCATGCATCACGCATTCCCCGTTAAGCTTCATAAGCTCTGTCGCATACCACCAGCCCGCATCCGCCAGATCCCTGGTGATGCTTTCCCCGGTGCTGACATCCACACGCACCAGAGTCTCGCCGTTTGATACAGTATAATAACAATATGTATCCGTAAACAGGACATTATAGGTATCGCTCTTTCTGCCTTCGTATTCTTCGCCGACGATGCGTTCATCACCCGTCCATTTATTAAGGGCACGAAGGGATATGCTCTCACGGTTGTAATCATAAGCCACATAAAAGATATAATCTTCGGTGTGGCAGCTCAGATCGCATTCATAAGTATATCCGAGACCCGTGGTGATATAACCGTAATCCTCGCCTGTCTTTGCATCTATCAGTTCCCAGGCATCACCGTCATAGACAAAGACTTCTTCATTCGCCACTTCGTAGCTGTACACGCCGTAATTCCAAAGCTCGTCAGTGCGTCCGTATTTGTCAAGGCGTACCAGCCTGCTGTAATCCGTATAATAAATGATATTTCCCGCGATGCAGAAATCCTGCACGTTATCTTCTACCAGCGTACTCAAAAGACCGTTACCCATATCCATACACATGAGTTTTTCGGTGGTATAGCCGCCGCTGTATACAGTCCCCGTTCCGAATATCAGATCCGTTCCGTCCGTACCGAATACAGTGATATCCTTACCGTTATCGGGTCTGTACAAAAGCTGCGGTTCTCCGGTAAGGTCTGCATTTAATGTATAAAGCGCAGTACCCTGGGCGTCCTCACGCTTCATGACGATCAGATCGCCTATCTCTGCTGCATACCAGGTCTCCCTGTAATTCTCTGTCGTATTAAAATCCACATCAGTCAGTGCAAAAACTGAAGGATCCCCGGAAGGTCCCCACAGATCCGTGGAAGTTACATACTGCTCCTTAAAGTGATCCTCCAGCGTTGCCTGAAGGGGATATTCTATCTTCTTTGCCGAAAAGACTTCACCCCAGCCCGAATCGTATATGTAAGCCTCATCCCCGTTTACGCCCATATACATCATGTAGCTGTAGCCGCCGCGCCTGCTGCCGTAATACAGTTCCTGCAATACCAGGGCATCTATCCTGTAATACTTTGCATTCTTCGCATTTATCAGCACCGCCGCGCCTTCCGTACCTATCAGTTCCTCACTGCCCAGTTCTTTCACCGTAACGGAAGACTGTATGTAATTCTCCGTCTTGTCGCTTATGTAATACAGCTCACCGCTTTCGGGAGTGAAATAGTAATTACCGTCGGAAGAATTCCAGGCACTGCCCTCCAGTTTCACTTCCTGCAGCGCCTGAAGCTGAAGCAGTTCCTCTTCCTCTGCCTGCTGCGCCGCGCGCACTTCCTCAAAGCCGCCCCTGTCGGCTTCTTTTCCTTTGCCTATCCAGCCGTTGCAGATAGCCAGAAGAAGGCACAGATCCGCAACACCGGCGATGGTTATACACGCCAGCAGCGAAAACTCCGCTCCTCCCTTATTGTTAAGAAAATGCTTTTTCATGCCGTTTTAAATTTCCCCGGATATAATCTCTTAAAGCTGTCCACCATCTTCTCGGTGTTCTCCATCAGCAGCGCCTCATCGGGCTCTGCCACGCCCACTATATCGTAAGTGTAGATGAATTCCGGCACCGCACCGGTCACCAGTTTCATCTCCCCTCTGTACTCGTTTATCAGAAGAGGTATCTCTGCCGTTTCCACGGGAGCGTTGCGGTCCATCTTAACGCGTATGCGTCCCACACGGCCCCTTATCTCACATATATACATTGACTGTGCATAGCTCTTTGTAAGGGCGATGCGCAGCAGATTCTCCACCTGTTTCGGAAGCGTACCGAAGCGGTCCTTAAGCTCGTCCCTCATGGCGTCCGCATCCGCAGGATCATTGATCTGCGCGATACGTTTATAGAGATCCAGCTTCTGCATTTCGTTCACCACATATTCGGCAGGCAGATATGCATCCACATCCAGATCGATGGTGCAGCCGGCGGTCTCGGCTTCTTCCGTCTCACCTTTCTCTGCCCGGACAGCTTCTTCCAGCATCTTGCAGTACAGATCGTATCCGACGCTCTCTATATGGCCGTGCTGCTGCTTGCCCAGCAGTGTGCCGGCACCACGGATCTCCAGATCCCTCATGGCTATCTTAAAACCGCTGCCCAGCTCGGTGAATTCCTTTATTGCAGTAAGACGCTTTTCCGCCACTTCCTTAAGCACCATATTCCTGCGGTACATCAGGAATGCATAACTGCTGCGGTCGGAACGTCCCACGCGTCCTCTTAACTGATATAGCTGCGCCAGACCCAGCTTATCCGAATCGTGGATTATCATGGTATTAACATTGGGTATATCCAGACCGGTCTCGATTATGGTGGTGGATACCAGCACATCGATCTCCTTGCGGATAAAAGCGATCATGATATCCTCAAGCTGCCGCTCACTCATCTGTCCGTGGGCAAAGGATACCCTTGCTTCCGGCACCAGCTCCGCCACCTGCGCCGTCATCTCCTGTATGGTTTCCACACGGTTATATACATAATAGACCTGGCCGCCGCGGTTTAATTCCCTGTTTATGGCCTCGCGGACCAGCTCCTCATTATATTCGCAGACAAAGGTCTGTATGGGCAGACGGTCCCTGGGTGCTTCTTCCAGAAGGCTCATATCCCTTATGCCCACAAGGCTCATATGCAGCGTACGGGGAATGGGCGTAGCCGTAAGCGTCAGCACGTCCACATTCTCTTTTATCTGCTTGATCTTTTCCTTGTGGCCGACGCCGAAGCGCTGCTCCTCATCTATGACCAGAAGTCCCAGATCCTTGTATTCAACATCTTTCGAAAGCAGGCGGTGGGTTCCTATGACTATATCCACCTTGCCTTCCTTAAGGTCGGCCAGGGTCTGTTTTATCTGTCCCGCAGTACGGAAACGCGACAGCATGGCTATCCTTATCGGATATGCAGCCATACGCTCTACAAAGGTATTAAAATGCTGCTCCGCCAGTATGGTGGTGGGCACCAGATACGCTACCTGTTTTCCGTCCTGCACCGCCTTGAAAGCCGCGCGTATCGCTACCTCTGTTTTTCCGAAGCCCACATCACCGCAGATAAGGCGGTCCATGATCTTCGTGCTCTCCATATCGTCCTTCGTGGCGATGATGGCCTGCATCTGGTCGTAGGTTTCCTCATAAGGGAAGAGTTCCTCAAACTCCCTCTGCCAGGGAGTATCCATTCCGAATTCGTAGCCCTTTCTTAAGCTGCGCTGGGCATACAGGCTCACCAGATCCTTTGCCACTCCCACAACGGCAGCCCGGACCTTTGCCTTGGTCTTGTTCCATTCGGAGCCGCCCAGTTTGTTGAGCTTGGGCCTTTTGGCGTCCTTATCGGCATAGAGCTGTACCCTGTCAAGTGAGGAAGCCAGTACATAAAGACTTCCGCCATCGCGGTATTCTATCTTCATGTAATCCTTTAGGACATGCTCTACCTCGATCTTTTCTATACCGCGGTATATGCCTATGCCGTGATCCTCATGTATAACGTAATCACCCACATGCAGCTCGCCATAAGAAGAAACCTTCTTACCGCCGCTGTATTTGGGGCGTTTCCTTTTATTTTTATGCTCTGCGCCGAAGATATCCGTCTCGGCTATCACCGTGAATTTGATATCCGAATAGCTGAAGCCCTTGTGTATACGGCCGTAGATGGTAACTACCTCTCCGGGCAGGAGGGTCTTATTCTCGTCCTCCGTATAACCCGCCTCAACTCCCTCATCACGCAGATCCTGGGCCAGACGCTCCGCCCTGCTTCGGGAAGCGGATACTATAACTATCCTGCCGCCTTCTTTCTTAAGGCTCTTTAAATTGTCGGTAAGGGTTGAAAAGCTGCCGTTATAGGAAGCCAGTGTACGGGAGTTTATACTGTATACGCTCTCATCCTCCATCAGCCCGCTTACCGCATCAAGTGTGCTCAAGGATACAGAACCGCGCCCGGAAAGCTCCGCCAGTGTTGCCTCCCAGCTCCTCAGTATATCTGCCTGTCCCGGCAGCACATAGCCTTTTTCCAGACGGTTTGTCATGCTCTCGCTAAACTCAAGCATCACCCCGCGGCCGTGTTCCGCAAGTTTACCCGGCTCATCCAGAAAGATAAGGGGAGCCTTTTCGTAAAGTTTCAAAAAGCTGCAGGTCTCTTCCTTATCGTAAAAATAATGCAGATAGCTTTCCAGATTTACGCTTCCGCTGTGATATACCAGATACTGTTCTATCTCTTCGAGTTCCAGTGAAAGACGCTGTGCGCCGTCCGGCCTGCCGCTGTCCCTCATGACTTCGATCTGCTTCTTCGCTTCCAGCTTGATCTTTCTGTAGCCCTCTGCCCTGCGGGTCTCGGAGAGCATCATTTCCGTAGCGGGATAGATACTGATCTGTTCCAGTTCCTCTATGGAGCGCTGGCTTTCCACATCAAAGGAGCGCAGCGAATCCACTTCATCTCCCCAAAGCTCTATCCTGTAAGGGTTCTCAGAACACAGATCAAAGATATCGACTATACCGCCCCTTACGGAAAACTGTCCGGGAGCTTCTGCCTGATAGTTCTTCTCATAGCCCATGTCTATGAGTTTTTTGGATATGGCATCTTCGTTCAGTATGCTGCCCTTTGAAAGATCAATGACGCAGTCCCTGTAAACATCTGCCGGAAGGCAGTCGGAAAAAAGCGCATCGATAGTGGTTATCACCGCTCCCCGTTCACCGGAGGTGATACGCTTTAATACCCTGATACGTTCCGTTGCTGTTTCCTTGCCGTTGATATCGGCCTGATAAAAGATAAGATCCTTTGCCGGATAGACCAGGGCGTCCCTGTCATAAAAACGGTATTCCTCCGCTATCTCCCTGGCACGTCTTTCCGAATACGTCAAAATAAGGGGATCTCCGCCCCCCTCACTGAGTGCACTGATAAGATGCAGCTTCGCAGGATCTGCGCAGCCGCATATCAGTCCGTGTTTATTATTTAAAATATCCCTCCTGAGGCCGCTGTAAAAATCCAGCCCCATCAACGGGCCATTAAGTAATCTCATGACACAATGTCAGTTTCTTCATTTCTTTTTCTCGGTCATCGCATCGATATAGCCCTGGACCCTTGCGCGCTCCTTGCTGCTCATGCGGTTGATCTCTATAAGCATCCCGCCCAGCTCGGAATCCCTGTCTATAACGAAACGGTCTACCTGATTACGATAAGTTCCTTTGGTCTCTGTGCCTGATAAAAGCCACTCCGGAGACACCTCCAGCACTTCGCAGATGATCATTATCTTATCGGAAGAAGGATTGGTCTTTTTAGCTTTCCACTCACTGATGGTGGACTGGCGTATTCCCGTCTTCTCAGAAAAATTCTTCTGTGAGAGGTGCATCTCGGTAAGTCTTTCAAAAATACGTTCGCTGATCGTCATGTTTTAACCCTCCTTTTTATAAGATTTTATATTAATGATATTTTACATATGTTGCCAAACATCGTCAATGGATAAAGCCTATCTGCGCTTATCCCCGGCATATACCATAACCCCTGCGCCAAGCATCAGCGCCATCAGTATCCCGGCTGCCACGCCGCCTGCGGAGAGCTTCTTTTTCTCCGCTGCCAGTCCTGCCTCTATTTCTGCTGCAGCTGTTTCGGCATCATGCTTTAACTTCGCTTCCTCTTCTTCCTTTGCTTTCTTTTCTTCCGCCAGGCGCGCTTCCTCCGCCAGCCTTGCTTCCTCCGCTATTCGGTCCTGTTCTTTATAGGATACGATATGCTCCATCATATCATTGCCGGTATCTGCGCCCACGGTGGTCCTGTAGAGCCCGAACTCCGCGCAGTTTATCTTATCCGCCTTGGGATCATTGGGATCGTCGGTCACATAAAACCAGCACCACTGCTGGCTCTCGTGGCAGAGATAGGCCGCCGCCGCAGTCTCCACAGCAGTCTTTCCGCCCAGCTCGCTTATGGGCTGTCTTAAGTCAAGGTGTATCTGATTCTCCCAATAAAGATGGTAATAAGTCTTGGGTACATCCCAGGTACCGTATTGGGATGCGGAAGCCGGCCAGAAATCCGCATTCATGGAATTCTCAACCGCTTCCTGTATACATTCCGCCTTCAGGATATGGGCCACATGGCCGTACTCCCCGTTGAAATCCTGGCTCACCACGATCTGCGGTTTAAAACGCCTTATCTGTTCGGTGATGAACTCCGTCCATTTATCCTTTCCGTAAAGTTTTGCCGCTGCCTCAACCGTTGTAACATATTCATCGGGAGTAAAACCGTTGACCGGATAATTCTTCACTCCCATGGTCCAGAGACCGTTGAGTTTCTCATGTTCCCTTACGATCAGTATGTCCCAGTAAGTGGTCATATAAACTACCTGGACTTTAAGATCCTGCCCGCCAGCATAGGTTGCAATCACGCCGCCCAGGAACAGGCATTCATCATCCGCATGTGTGGAAAAGACCAGTATGTCCGCCTTATCTACAGGAGGCTGCCATACCTGCACATCATCCGGAAGCTTTCCCGGAGAATATACATAAACATCGCAGAGGACAGCCTCGGAAGAAAACTCCATCACGCACTCGCGTATGCCGCCGTCTTCTATCGAAACATACTCATGCAGAAAACCGTTCCTGCCGCAGTCAAGCGAAGACGTATTTCCGCCGCCGTCACTGTATCTTAAACTCCATGCTCCCGGCACCATATACCATTTAAGATAAATGCCGCCTATGCTCTGGTTCTCCCCGACCCTGATGGTCAGGCTCTGCCCTGCGGAGAATTTATTATAGGTACTGATGTTACTGTCTTTTAAAGATTCCGTACCGGCACCGCTGCTGGCAATGAGTGCGGCATCCAGCTTCTGCGCAGCATCCTCCGCATATGCGTTAATGGGTACGGATAATATAAAAAGTACTGTTATCAATAAAAAGATTTTCTTCATTTATTTCCATTCCAGCTCATGAAGCTGTCCTTCCAGTTCCATGCCCTTAAAGCCCTGCTGTCTTAAGGCCTCATAAAGCACGATATTTACCGAATTAGAAAGATTCAGCGAACGTTCTCCCGGCAGCATGGGGATACGTATGCAGTATTCCTCGTTATCCACAAGTATCTCCTCGGGTATGCCGTGGCTTTCCTTTCCGAACATTATATGATCGCCGGGACGGTATTCCACATCGCAATAAGTACGCTTAGCCTTGGTTGTTGCAAAGAATATCCTTGCTCCCTTATTCTTTTCCAGATAATCCGCGTAATTTATGTATCTTTCGTAATCCAGCCGGGGCCAGTAATCCATGCCCGAACGCTTAAGGGCGTATTCCGTCAGCTTAAAGCCCAATGGCTCTATAAGATGCAGTTTTGTTCCCGTTGCAACGCAGGTGCGTCCGATATTTCCCGTATTTGCGGGTATTTCCGGCTCATGCAGCACTATATTCATCTTTAATTTCCCTTAACGTTTATTATACGAGCAGCTCTTTAAGCGCCGCAAAATCGTTTATCACAGCCTCCGGCGCATCTGCCTTTCCGAAGCCGTATGCAGCGTGTATAAAAGAAATGCCTGCTTCATGGGCTGCATCCTGGTCGCCCTGGATATCTCCCACATAAACCGGCGCCTTAAAATTCCCGCGCTCCGCCACAAGCTTTATATTCTCTGCCTTATACAGTCCGGTATCACCGTAACATTCTTTATCGCTGATATATTCTTCTATATGCAGCTTGCTCATCACCAGCTCTATATAGCCGGACTGGCAGTTGCTTACTATGCATACCGGCAGTCTTTCCGAAAGCTCCCGTATTGTATCCCTGACGCCACGGTAGCTGATGTCTTCTTCATTTTCTTCAAGAGTCTGCTCTTCATAGATCATGCACTTTTCCATAACGGCGTCGCGCACTTTCTGATCAGTATCCGGCAGCAGCTCCCTGGCTATAACGTCCATGGGCTTGCCGAAAAGTTTTTTTAGCTCGTCAGGCAGAACCTCCCTGTCCAGACCGTTTTCTTTCAGTGCCCTGGTCCAGGCTTTTGCAACCAGCGGAGTCGAATCCCACAAAGTTCCGTCCACATCCAGAAGCACTGCATCTGCTTTTATCTTTTTCAAGGTCTGTATCTCTTTCACTTCCAAAATATCATCCTTTACCGTAAATCTTATGTTCAGTCCGCCGTAGCTTATACCCCAGACACGCTCCTCGTCATGAATATGCCGCGTTCTGGGATCCTGGCTTAAGATATCCCTTATATCTGCCAGGAGCTTTTCATCAATACCACCAGCCACGTCTTCCGGAATGTTCACCTTTAGCCGGGTAAAACCCACCCTGTCGGTGAAACCGCCCTTTGCCTCCGGATGTGCATCCGCATAAGGCAGATACGGTTTGATATCATATATGGGTGTGCCGTCCAGCATATCAACGCCGCTGACCGTCACACTGCCGTCTTCATCTATGCCTTCCAGCTTTACGCAGGATAAGCCCAGGGGATTTGGTCTGAAGGGAGACCTGCTGGCAAATACTCCTACCCTTTCTTTTCCCCCAAGGCGCGGCGGCGCCACGGTAGCATTCCAGCCGCTGCGGTGGTTTTCCGAAAAATCCCAGATGAGCCAGAGATAGCTGTATTCTTCCAGCCCCCTTACGGCGTCGGGATGGCGGTACTGCGGCTCAAATACGATACGCCCCATCGCACCTTCTACCAGTCCGCTCTGTCTGGGTATCCCGAATTTCTCAGGGAAATCAGTATGTATATATGCTATAGGCTCTATGTTCATTTCTTCTTTTTAAACTTCGAATAGAGTATGAACTTGGTGTTGGTCACCAGATATCTCTTAAAGAGGCGCTTGGGATTCTGGAAAAGGCGGTAAAGCCATTCAAGTCCTATCCCCTGTATCAGCTTGGGCGCCCTGTCCACGGTACCCGCATGGAAATCAAAACCTGCACCCACGCCCAGCATGACTCCCTTTATCTTTCCCTGATGGGCAGCCATCCATTTTTCCTGCTTGGGCGCTCCCAGGCCTATCCATACCATATCGGCACCGCTGTCGTTTATCATCTTAATATCTGCAGCATCCTCTTCCTCTGTAAGCTCCCTGAAGGGAGGGGAATACATACCCACCACATTCAGGTAGGGGAAGCGCTCCTTAAGCTGTTCCTTAAGGCAGTTAATTGTCTTTTCTGAAGAACCGTAGAAGAAATGCTTCTCTCCGCTTTCCATGCTGAGGCGGAATACCTCCTCCATGAAATCCGGACCTGCCACGCGCTCTGCCTCCGGATATCCTCCCATGGCTATCTTTGAAGCTATGGGATTACCGTCGGGAAAAGTCAGTGCGCTGCCGTTTAGTATATCCCTGTATTCCTTATCATCACTGGCCATAACGGTGGTATGCACGTTTGAAAAACAGATATACTTACCGCCCAGTTCCGCCACATGATCCAGTACATACGCCGCCGCCTCCGTGCAGCCTGCGGTGGTATATTCCACTCCCAGTACAGGGAACTTATGATGCATATAGCTTTCGTATACGGCCAGGCCCCCGCCTTCGTTTACAATGCATCTCTCGGGAAGGGATCTGCCTTCTGCCTTAAGCGCATAGGAAACAGGAACACCAAGAGTCTTAAGATAAGCCCTCTCCTTTTTCCCAAGTTTTTCGGCTGCCCCGGCAGAAACATAGATCATGGCACATTCCTTCGGGATGCTGATCTTTTCCTTCTGCACATCAGCCGTTACATAGGATGCCGCTACGGTATGAATATCCCAGATATCCTTTCTCTCATTGAGATAGCCGTAACGCTCGATGCAGAACTTAAGCCTGCCGGCTTCTTCCGGCTGCGTGATCATGATGATATCCTTATGCTTAACGCTGCTGCCGTATTTCCTGATGTACCTGCGGGCATACTGCCTGCGCGCAAAGAGATCAAGAATTATGCCCATAACAAAAAGTATGGCCACTACGGTACGCGATATCCTCTTTCCCCAGTTGATAAAGAAAAGAAAAAAGAGCTCAATAAAAAGAAGCAAAGTCTGTGATTTGATGACCTCGGCCATCTTTCCCCAGAAATCCATCTCCCAGGCGTGTCTTACCTTGGTACGCCGTATGAAAAAGACGAAGGAATAAGCCAGGAGAAGGAAGATGTAGAACATCTTGTAGAAATCCGTCTCACGTGTCTTATTCGGATACATGGGTTCCAGTATCACATATCTGAAAAGGAGCGCAATAATATAAGCCGCCGTTTCCCCCAGCAGGCTCCAGATTAGCATCGTGATCTCATGTGGATTCTTCCGTTCTCTCATAATACGGATTCATTATACCAAAATCCTCCATATTATTCAAGCAATCGTACCGCCTCCGACCACCAGATCACCGTCATATAAGACCACCGCCTGGCCCTTTGTTATGGCCCTCTGAGGTTCATCAAAGACCACCCTGAGAGTGTTATCATCGGGCTGGGTCACTACCGCATCCTGTTCCTTCTGGCGGTAGCGCACCTTGGCTTTTATGCGCATCTGTCCCTCTATGCGGGGAACTGATATAAGATTGATATCCGTGGCAATGAGGCTGTCCGTAAAAAGCCCCTCGCCGTGGCTTAAATGCACCCTGTTGTTCTCAACATCTATACCGGTCACATACCAGGGATACTCGGCAGGAAGCCCCAGGCCCTTGCGCTGTCCTATAGTGTAATGTATGACACCCTTATGGCGGCCCAGTACCTTTCCTTCGGGATCAACAAAGTCCCCTTCCGGATACTTTTTCTGCGTATATTTCTCTATGAACGAGGCATAATCCCCATCCGGCACAAAACAGATATCCTGGGATTCCGCCTTATCGGCATTGACAAAACCGTATTCTGCCGCAATGCGGCGGGCCTGTGTCTTATCTATCTCTCCCAAAGGAAAACGGCAGTATTTAAGCTGGTCCTGACTCAGGTTATAGAGCACATAACTCTGGTCCTTCGCCGGATCCTCCGCCTTCTTAAGAAGGTAGCGTCCGCTCTTTTCATCATACTCCGTCTTTGCATAATGCCCTGTTACTATCACGTCACAGGACCTGGACAATCCGTATTCCAGCAGCTTTTCGAATTTGAGATATCTGTTGCAGTCTATGCAGGGATTGGGAGTACCGCCGCACTGATAGGTACGTACGAACTTATCTATGACCTTCTCGTTAAAGCTGGCGGTATAATCCTTGGTCTCATAAGGTATACCCAATAAAAGAGCGACCCTTGCGGCGTCATCCACATCCCTTACGCTGCAGCAGCTCTTCGGATCCAGCCGCTGCTCCTCGCTGTGGAAAAGCCTCATGGTCACTCCCATACAGTCATATCCTTTTTCTTTCATAAGAGCGGCGGCTACAGATGAATCCACGCCGCCGCTCATCGCTATCAATGCTTTTTTATTGTTCATGCCAGAAATCCGCGGTTCGTTCCCGCTGCCACACTTTCTGTATTGATATCGTTGCGCCCGTAGGTCATGCCTGCATATACCACATCGGTATTCTTCATGACCGGAGCAGACTTATCGCTCTTTGCTACCTCTGCATAGGCATCTCTCAGGGCTCTGATAAGCTTCCTGCATCTGTCCAGATCAACGGTCTCGCGTCTCACGCCGGAGGTGATGAGCTGTCTGTCTACAAATCTGTATATGTCGTAGAAATTATGCGCCAGCTCATACTTCATGTCAAGGCTCTCTATAAGCTCCCTGATACAGCAGCGGCAGTTCCAGATCAGATCCTTGAATTCCTCACTTGCAGGATCAGCTGCCAGCAGCTCACCGCAGTATTCATCAAAAATATCATAAACCACAACAACCATTGCCGAAGGATTAGCCTGGCTGATCCTTAAGATATAGTCCTGTCTTTTTTCATCTGTCATGATCATTCCTCCCCTGGATTATATAAAAGATCCTTCGCTGCGCTCAGGATGACAAGCAGCTTCGCTCAGGTTGACAAGCAGCTTCGCTCAGGATGACACTGTTTACTGCAGCAGCTGCAGCACGGTCTGCGGTCTTTCGTTGGCCTGTGCCAGCATGGAGGTACCTGCCTGTACCAGTACCTGCTGGGTGGTGTACTGTGTCATCTCTTCTGCCATGTCCACATCCATGATACGTGAATAGGAAGCGGTCAGGTTCTCATAGGACACATCAACGCTGGTAACGTTATGCTCAAGCCTGTTCTCGTATGCACCAAGTCTTGAACGTATATCGTTTATATAATCCAGAGCGCCTTTGATGGCTTCTATGCCTCTGGATGCTCCGCCCACCAGTTCGCTGGTATCATCTGCCGGATCTTTATGCTTTCCGTCAACAGTGGTGATATCCAGATCATCAAGTCCCATACGGTAAAGGGAAACGTTAGTTATCTGGACTGCCAGTTCCTGGCCTGCATTTGCGCCGACCTGGATCTGCATGTCACCTATACCGGTAATATCTATGGTCATCGGGCCTATGCC